>OCTW013420512.1_pt1 | contig 54016 bp, 41 predicted proteins | sample 1539671 | NCBI WGS metagenome assembly OCTW01 (sample SAMN02144230, study PRJEB22623) | gut metagenome | biome: sheep rumen | host: Ovis aries | place: New Zealand | reverse complement strand
AGATGCGATTGTGCAAATGCTTCCCGGGTCTTTTGTCGTCTCCGGTATCATGGTAAACTGAAAAAACAGATAAAAAAATGTACATTTGCCAGGCCGGCATTTTTCCCTCAGCGAAAACGGCTCTTGAATGTCCGCAGTATACCACATCCTGCCGCCCATTGCCGCTTCCGGGCATCCGCTGATTTCAGGTAGTAAAAACTACGGAAGGACCGGAGATAAAATCAAAAAATCCTCCGAAAAACGGGTATGCGGGAACGCCCGCTGACACATTTTGCCGCATAATGCCGTGCCTCGTTTTTCGGTAGTAAAGCGGGCCGGTTTTACTACGTTCTGACTACGGAAGCCTGCCGCACACTGCCGCCCAAGGCCTTACTACCGGAATTTTCGGTTCATGGTGTACATTTGAAAGAGAAGAAGAAACCCCGCAAAAGAGCGCAGTACACGGCACTTTCCTAACGGACGCCTTCGGTGTGCGGCATCTGAGAAAGGAAATATTATATGATAAAAATACTTTTCGTCTGCCACGGCAATATCTGCCGTTCTGTCGGAGCCCAGTATATCCTGCAGGATATGGTGAATCGCCGTGGACTTGCCGGAGATTTTCTGATTGAGTCTGCAGCGGCAACTACGGAGGAGATCGGAAATCCGATCTATCCGCCGATGGAGCGGGCGCTTCGCAAAAAGGGCATTTCGATTGGCGATCACAGAGCGCGCCAGCTTCGAAAGGCGGACTATAACCAATATGATTTGCTGATCGGGATGGATGAGGAAAATCTGAGCGACATGAACTGGATCCTCGGCGGTGATCCGGAGGGAAAGCTGCATTACCTGATGGAGTATACAGGCAGACCGGAACATAAGATCGAGGATCCCTGGTATACCCGGCGGTTTGATGCCTGCGCGGATGAGATCATCGAGGGCTGCGAGGGACTGCTCGCGCACTTTGAATCAAAACGGCACTGACAGATCGTCTTGAATGCAGCTTGATGAATGAATCTGAAAAAGGAGATAAGTACGTGGAAGAGGGCAATTCTGATAAGATATATATCGGCTGTCATTTATCCATATCGAACGGATATGAGGCCATGGGCAGGGAATGTCTTTCGATGGGCGGCAATTCATTCGCATTTTTCACACGCAATCCGCGGGGCGGTCAGGTGAAAAAAACGAAACCGGCCGATATGGCTGCGCTTGAGGGGTTTCTGAAAGCGCATGGGTTCGGGAAGCTTGTAGCGCACGCACCATATACCATGAATCTGTGCTCAGATAAAGAGCGGGCACGCGAATATGCGGAGGAGTGCTTTCGAGATGATCTGGCGAAAATGGAGCAGCTTCCGGGCAATTTCTTCAATTTCCATCCGGGAAACTCGCTGAAGCAGGAGCAGGAGAGCTGCATGGATCGCATTGCGCAGGTTATGAATCGCTATATCCGTCCGGGGCAGAGTACGGTTGTGCTGCTGGAGACGATGGCAGGGAAGGGAACGGAGCTCGGCAGAACATTTGAACAGCTGCGTGAGATTCTGGACCGGATCGATGAGGACAAGCGGGAGAAGGTCGGGGTCTGCTTTGATACCTGTCATGTATGGGATGCAGGGTATGACATCGCTGGGGATCTGGACGGCGTGCTTTCGAAATTTGACCGGGTGGTAGGTCTCCGGAATCTGCGGGCAGTGCATCTGAACGATTCCAAAAATCCGTGTGGTTCTCACAAAGACCGGCATGAGAAGCTGGGGCAGGGCTGCATCGGATTAGAAGCACTTCGGCGTGTCGTGTGTCACCCGGCGTTGTCAGGGAGACCGTTCATACTGGAAACACCGAATGAACGGGACGGATACATCCGGGAAATCAGAATGGTAAAAGAGTGGCAGTCTGCATGAGACAAATCGTGGAAAGAAAGGATGAGAGATGCTTCAATGCCTCCTTTGCTCTGGAGACGGAAGCTCTGATGGCGAAGGGACAAAATGGGGTGGCAGTTTTGTATGTCATTCTAAGTCTTTCCTGTGGCATACTGGCGGTGTCGGCAGCTGAGCATATTGTGTAAGAAAGGCATGCGGGAAACGCTGCATCGTGTAGAATGGATATGATTGTGAAGCATAGTCAAGGGCTGAGGAGGCAGCAAGTTTACGACATGAAAACCTTTACACTGAATGGAACATGGAGCATGCTGGCACCGGATGGAAACAAGACCGAGGGGAAAATTCCCGGATCTGTCTATAGTTTCCTTCTGGATGCAGGCAAGATGGAGGACCCTTTCTACAGGGATAATGAATTCAAGGCGCTGGAGCTTGTGAAGGGGGACTATACCTTCGTGAAGGCGTTTGACGCAGATCCAGCGCTTCTGAGTCAAGCCCATCAGGTGCTTCGCTTTGATGGCGTCGATACCATCTCGGACATCTACCTGAACGGGATGTGGATCGGGTCGACGATGGATATGCACACGGCTTACGAGTTCGATGTGAGAGGTCTGCTTCTAGAGAGCGGAAATGAACTGAAGGTATGTATCAAGTCTCCGACGAGGTGGATTGCACAGAGGGACAAGGAACATCACCTTGGCGGCTCGATCGAAGCAATGAAGGGTTTCTCGTATCTCCGGAAGGCTCACTGCATGTTTGGCTGGGACTGGGGCCCGAGACTGCCTGATGAAGGTATCTGGAAGGACGTCACCCTCCTTGGCTGGGATGACGAGAGAATCACGGATGTGCGCATTCATCAGAGTCACTTGCTGGAGGACGGCAGCGCGGCGATGGGAGCTCCGGAGCATGCTGCGCAGGCAAAAGCAGGCAGGGTGCGTGTGCAGCTGACTGTGAAGGTCGAGACATCAGCATCCAGTATTGACGGCGCGGGCAGCTGTGAAGCTGCAGGGCAGACTGACACCAATCAAACATCCAGCAGGAACGGCACAGGACAGGATTGCAGGGACGACGCTAAATCGATCAGAATCGAACTGACAGCCCCGGACGGACAAGTCTTCTGCCTGAAAAACGGTGAGCCGTTCGAGGTAGAGCGTCCACAGCTCTGGTGGCCGAACGGGCTTGGAGACCAGCCCCTTTACACAGTGACGGTCAGTCTCCTTGGAAGAGAGGGAGAGGTCATCGAACGGCAGACCAGGAGAATTGGCCTCCGCACGATGACGATGAGAAGAAAGAAAGATCAGTGGGGTGAAACATTTGCCACAGAGGCAAATGGTCAGACATTCTTCGCCATGGGGGCAGATTATATCCCGGAGGACAACATTCTTTCGAGAAGATCACCGGAGCGGACAAAGCGCATGCTTGGCTACTGCAGAGAGTCTCACTTCAATGCGATCCGGGTCTGGGGCGGCGGCTTCTATCCGGATGACTGGTTCTTCGACTACTGTGATGAGTACGGTCTGGTCGTGTGGGAAGATCTGATGTTCGCCTGTGCGTTCTATCCGTCCGATGAGGCATTCTATGACGAGATCCGGGAGGAAATCCGTCAGAATGTCAGACGGATCCGCCATCATGCGAGCCTGGGACTCTGGTGCTGCAACAACGAGATGGAAGGATTCACCTTTGACGGTGGCTACGAGTGCAATGCCATCACGAAGGCAGATTATCTGATTCAGAATGAATATGTGATACCACAGATTCTGAAGGAGGAAGATCCTGACACCTTCTGGTGGCCGTCCTCTCCGTCATCAGGCGGAAAGCTGGACAATCCGAGCGATCCAAGCCGCGGAGATGTCCATTACTGGAATGTCTGGCACGGCGGTGTCCCGTTTACGGAATACCGGAAGTTCCGGTTCCGCTATCTGTCAGAGTTTGGATTTCAGTCTTTCCCATGCCTGACGACGGTGAAAAGCTTTACGGAGCCTCAGGACCGCAACATTTTCTCTTATGTGATGGAGATGCATCAGAGAAATGCAGGTGCGAACGGGAAGATCATGATGTACCTGTCGCAGAATTACCGCTACCCGGAGACTTTTGAAAACCTGCTCTATGCATCACAGCTGCTTCAGGCTGAGGCCATCAAGTATGGTGTTGAGCATTTCAGACGAAACAGAAACGATGACAGATGCATGGGTGCAATTTACTGGCAGCTGAATGACATCTGGCCGGTCGCGTCCTGGGCGTCTTTAGACTACTATTATCGCTGGAAGGCACTCCAGTACTATGCAAAGCGTTTCTTTGCGCCGGTCATGCTGAGCTGCGAGGAAAACGGCATGGCATCCCAGGGACTGACCTGCATCAGTGAACCGGAACCGCACGCCTATTCAGCGCGGCTTTGCCTGACAAATGAGACCTGGGATGTGCAGAAGAGGACGGTTGTATGGGAACTGCGGGATGAGTCGAGCTGCATTCTCAAAAGCGGACGTATTGAGGCGGAAGCGAAACCATTCTCAAGCGAGTGGTTTGACACCATCGATGTTTCAGATGCTGACATTCGCTCCGCGCATCTGCGCTATGCACTGTTGAAAGAAGAGGAGACGCAAGGCGCAGCGGACGGAGCCGATCTGGCTGAGGATGATACGGCACAGGGAAGCGTTCTGTTTGTGCCGGCGAAGCATTATCGTTTTGCTGATCCGCACCTGGAGCTTGATGTCAACAGGAAGGACCGCACGGTCACAGTGACAGCTGAAGCGTACGCAAAGTCGGTGGAGATCTATAGTGCAGGCGGTTACGTACGGCTGGACGACAACTTCTTCGACATGGAGAAAGGCAGCCGCACCCTTCAGATTCTTGAGGGAGATATGGACGATCTGAAGGTGAGAAGCGTATTTGATATTTGATGAATCACAGAGAGGACGATTCTGCATGGCATCTGGGATGCTGTGGAATCGTCCTCTTTTTTTATACGTCAGAAGGACGACGATGCAGTCTGACTGGTCCTGCGCAGGTTCCGCCATCATAGTATGACACTGGCAGAACAATATCCTGGCGGGCTGCAGCGGGGTGCTCGATCCGGTTCATAAGCGCCTTCACTGCATACTCCGCGATGCTGTATCCCTTGGTATGGGCAATGCTGGACAGTCTTGGCAGAAAGCGGATATCACTCCCGATGCTGTCAAACCCGCAGATGGAGAGATCCTGGGGAATCTGGTATCCTTCTTCCTGGAGTGCCTGCATACAATCGTACGCAACTTCGTCATTGAAGCAGACGAGCGCGGAATAGCTGAGCGGAGTCAGAAGACGGGTGATCCGCCCTTCGTGAAGCGCTTGACAGCTGACGGTGCTCTCAATGATCCGGACACTTTTCTGATCTGAGCTGACAAACTCATCGACGGCACGCAGAAATCCCTTTTGCCTGAGCGGCTGTGAAGTGTTGTTCTGAGGACCTGCCAGATACAGATACTTCTGATGTCCCAGCTGAGCCAGTGTCTTTCCGGCCAGATATCCCCCAGCTTCATCGTCTACCCGGACACAGTCGATATCCTGCTGCTGGATGGCACGGTCTACAATCACAACCGGAATATGGTTTGCCTGAAGGAGCTGAACAGCAGAAGTGTTCCCGTCAGCTGTCCCGACACTATCCTGCGGAAACAGAAGAACGCCTGAGACGGAGTAGGAGACCGCGAGGGCAGCCAGTTCCTTCTCGGTTGTCAGGCTTCTGTTGTTGCACAGGATGATCACGTTGTATCCCCTTGCCTGCAGTTCCAGTTCGATTCTTGCCATCAAATGAGAGTAGTGCGGGTTCTCGATATCCTCAATGATGATGGCGACTACGTGTGATTCACTTGACCGAAGGCTTGCTGCAAGCCGGTTCGGAATGTATCCGACTTCGTTTGCCGCTTCCCGAATTTTCTGAATCGTAGACTGCGGGAGTCTGGAATCCCCGCGGAGTGCCCGTGAGACCGTATTGACTGAGTAGCCGCAGCGCTGTGCAACTGTGCTGAGCGTCGGCCTTCTGGAAGAACCTGACATGGCGCTCCTCCTATCTGAAAGTTCTGAATTCCTTTATTATTATTATTATCAAATATCACAATGATACGCAAGTAGAAATGTGCACAATATCCTAAAATAGGAATAATAACGAAAAGATGATTGACAAATAATTGGAATAACGTTATCCTAAATCCAACACAAGGTTATCGTTAACCCTGACAGCACTGCTGGCAGACAGAGGATGATTAGACGGGAGTTTATCATGGAAGAGAGAAAGCAGGCAAGAATCAGTATTGACCGTGAGGTTGAAGTATCCAGAGTAGATGAGCGGATCTTCAGCTCGTTTATCGAGCATCTGGGAAGGGCGGTATATGAAGGGATCTATCAGCCGGGCAGCAAATTTGCAGATGAGGACGGACTGAGAAAGGATACGATCGGTCTGATCCGGGAATTGAAGGTTCCATATGTCCGCTATCCAGGCGGAAACTTTGTCTCCGGGTTCAAGTGGGAGGATTCTGTCGGTCCGGTCAGCCAGAGACCCCACAGGATCGACCCAGCGTGGGGCGTGATTGAGACGAACGAGTTCGGCCTCCATGAGTTCATGAACTGGGCGAAGAAGGCGGATGTGAAGCCGATGTACACGATCAATCTTGGAACCCGCGGCGTGTCTGAAGCAAAGGATGTGATTGAGTACTGCAACATCAAGAGCGGAACCTATCTGAGCGACCTCCGCAGAAAAAACGGGGCCGAGGAGCCTTTTGGCATCAAGCTCTGGTGCCTCGGCAATGAGATGGACGGTCCCTGGCAGATGGGGCATAAGACAGCACGCGAGTATGGAAGAATCGCCCATGAGGCGGGCCGTATGCTGAAGTTTATCGATCCGTCGGTGGAGTGCGTCGCCTGCGGGTCCTCGAACTCCTCCATGCCGACATTTGCAAGCTGGGAGCGGACGGTGCTCGAGGAAAGCTACGACACAACCGATTACATCAGCCTGCACACATATTACGGAAACCGCGACAACAACACACCGGATTTTCTTGCAAGCAGCGTGGACATGGATCAGTTCATCAGCAGCGTTGTCGCGACCTGCGATTATGTCAAGGCGGTGAAGAGATCGAACAAGAAGATTAATCTGAGCTTTGATGAGTGGAATGTCTGGTACCATTCCAACGAGGCGGATACGAAGCTTGAAAAGTGGGTGCAGCATCCGCATCAGCTCGAGGATATCTACAACTTTGAGGACGCGTTGCTGGTCGGAAGTATGCTGATCACACTTCTGCGGCACGCAGACCGTGTCAAGATCGCCTGCCTGGCGCAGCTGGTGAACGTCATCGCGCCGATCATGACATCTGATACAGGTGCCTGGAAGCAGACCATCTTCTATCCGTACCTGCATGCCAGCACGATGGGACGCGGCACGGTTCTCAATACCGCCGTCAAGGTCGATACATATGAGAGTAAGTATGGAGATGCACCCTTCGTTGATGCGGTTGTGATTGCGGATGAGGGGCAGGAAACGCTCACGCTCTTTGCCGTCAACAAGGATCTGAAGAGCGATTACAGCGTGACGATGGATGTCAGACAGTTTGAGGGCTACCAGGTACAGGAGCATATTCTTCTGACGAATGAGGATCTCAAGGCTGTTAACACGGAAGAGAAGCCGGACAATGTGGCGCCGGTATTCTGCCAGAACAGCAAAGTTGAAGACGGAACACTGAAAAGTGTTCTGCCGGCGAGAAGCTGGAACGTGATCAGGCTGAAAAAGACGGTCTGATCAACATGCAAAGGCCGCTGTCTTCTCTGGGAACCAGAAGAAGGCAGCGGCCTTTTTGAAAGGGGAGAGTCACATGATGTCTGCCAAATATCGTTTCAGCTCCTCATCGGCATCCGCAACAATCTTTTCTTCGTCTGCGCCGGTAAGGCGGCCGTGCTCGACCGTCACCTTGCCGTTCACAACAGTCCAGTCTACAGCGCCTTTCAGGCCGACCGTAGCAAGGACGGACTTCGGGTCGTAGCAGGCCCCGACCAGCTCGAGCCTGTGCGAGTCGATCAGGAAGAAGTCCGCACACTTCCCGGTTTCGAGGCTGCCGATTTCATGCTCACGACCCAGAAGGGCAGCGCTTCCGATGGTTGCCATCTTCAGCACCTGATAGCCGTCGGGTGCTGCCTTCGAGGAGTTCAGACGGTGCAGAAGGAAGCAGACACGCATCTCTTCAAGAAGATTGCTTCCATCGTTGCTGGCACTTCCGTCGACACCGAGTCCGACATGGACGCCGGCCTTCAGCATGTCCGGGATGTGGGCAATGCCGGAGGAAAGCTTCATATTCGAGATCGGGCAGTGGCAGACGCCGGTGCCGGTGTCTGCCAGAAGCTGAATCTCCTCATCATTCAGGTGGATGCCGTGTGCAAACCAGACATCCGGTCCGAGCCAGCCGAGGCTCTCCATATACGCGACAGGCCTCAGCCCGAAGTGTTCGAGTGTGAAACGCTCTTCATCCTTTGTCTCGCAGAGGTGCGTGTGGAGCCGGACATGGCAGCTTCTCGCCAGCTTCGCGCTTTCCCGGAGCAGGTCTGATGAGACGGAAAATGGAGAACAAGGTGCCAGTGCAATGCGGTGCATGGATGTGAAGGAATTGTCCTGATATTTTTCCACCAGGCGAACAGAATCTTTCATGATCTCATCAACGCTTTGTACGACGGAATCCGGTGGCAGCCCTCCATCCTTTTTGGAAAGATCCATGGATCCTCTGGAAAAATGCATCCGGGCGCCGAGTATTTCTGCTGCCTGCCATTGTGCTGCCAGCAGGTCACCGCCGTTTTCGGGGAAGACATAGTGATGGTCAAAGATGGTTGTGCAGCCGTTCTTCATCAGTTCGCCGATTCCAACGAGCGAGGAGAGGCGGATGGTGTCTTCGTTCAGATTCTTCCACACCTCGTACAGAGTGGTGAGCCAGTCGAACAGCTCCATGTTCTGAACCTGCGGCAGGTTCCGCGAGAAGATCTGGTAGAGATGATGGTGCGCGTTCACCAGCCCCGGATAGCAAAGCATGCCTGTTCCATCGATCACCGTGTCATATTCCGCTTCGGCTGCGTCGCCTTTTGGCATATGGCCGGAAGAGTCGCCTGATGTGCAGCAACTGCCGGAAGGAACCGCCGGCGAGTCCTCATGCGGACGGATCGCGCAGATCCTTCCGTCCTCACAGACCAGATCGACATGGTTGTAGACATGATCGTCGTTGTCACAGGAAACAAGCGTATCAATATTCTTTACAAGAAGCCTGCTCATCACAACACTTCCTTTCCAGATTGCAGATCCGGGTTGATTATGAGCCAGTTTTCTCAAACTGGGAGCTGTCTGCCATACTTGAGCAGACAAGTCTGATTTATCAGCCTCATCGTAGCACACATTGCAAATGATTGGAAGACTGTCAGACAAAAAATCAGGATTTCGGGAATGGAACCGGAATGTAATATCTGGTATATTCAGGCTATATCTAAGGTCGGGATAGCAGCCTGAGACGGGAGGGGCATTCATGGATAAAGACCAGAAGACGGACGGGCAGACAATTGGGACAGATGGCCTGAAGGAGAATCCGGGAGTGAAGGGAGCAGCCTCCGATGCGGAAAAAAAGGCGCAGAAGCAGGAGAAACACTTCCGGGACAGGATTCCCAATAATCACAGATACAGCGTGATCTCATTCTATGTGGTTTTTACGGTTGTTGTGATCTTCATCCTGATCCGGATCGGGGACAATCTGGACAAGATCGCGCTGGCACTGGGCGCGGGGTTTCACTGGATGAGGGTGATCTTTATACCGCTGGCGCTGGGCTTTGCGCTGGCGTATCTGTTCGCGCCGATTGTACGTTTTTTCAGGCGGAGACTGGAGAAGTTTCCTTATTACAGGAAAAGAAATAAAAGTGGACTCGGGGCAGCGGTCGGAATTACATTTCTGATTGTAGCCGCAGCGCTGGCACTGGGGCTGACATTCCTGATTTCTGCATTTACGCATGAGCTGACGGTTGTCAGCTTTGACAGCATCACCAATTTCATCAACGGAATATCGAAGTCATTCAACGAGGTATACATTCAGCTGAAAAAGTGGTCCGAGCAGATGAACATCTCCTCGGATGCGCTCGCGACGGTCACAGACACGATTACGTCGTGGGCAGGAAATCTCGCCTCTCAGGCAGGAAGGGCGGTCAGCGATGCTTTGTCTCATCTGACTGGCTATCTTGCAAATGGAGCCTTCGCGGTTATTTTTGCGGTGTATTTTTCACTTGACGCCGATGGATTGAAACGGTACTGGAAACGATTCTTCCGGTCTGTTTTTCCGGAAAAAGCGACAAATGTGATGCGGACAGCAGTGCGCGATGCCGACAGAGTTTTCTCCGGATATATTCGCGGACAGCTGCTCGATGCGCTGTTTATGATGGTGGTTGTGAGCATCGCCCTTCTGCTTCTGAATGTGAAGTTTGCCGTCATCATCGGTGTGCTGACAGGGATCGGAAATCTGGTTCCGTATGTGGGTCCATTTGTGGCGTATGGATGCACAGGCTTTGTTGGAATTATGAGTCAGGACTGGAAAAAACTGATCGTCAGCATCATCATTGTGTTTGTCATCCAGACAATCGATGGAAACATTGTGAATCCGAAGCTTCTGAGTCACGCGGTGAAGGTTCACCCGATGCTGGTGATCATTGCCCTGCTTCTGGGGAGCAAAATCGGGGGACTTGCCGGGATGATTCTGGCTGTCCCGGTGGCAGCGCTTCTGAAGCTATGGCTGGACCGATGGATCGGCATCATGGAAGCGGGAAAACTGAGGCAGAAGGGATAAGGAGAGAGTCAGAACGGACTGCGGGCTGGAGATGCAGGGATTGCGGACCGGATGTGGAATATGATCGGGAAAATCCGGCCTGGCGGGTGATTGAAAGTGCGTAGGCTGGTTGAGAATACAGACAGAATCGGGTACAATAGACTCAGATTAAGATATGGAAAGGAAGCAGTTTCAAGATGTCAGAAAAGAAGCGTAAGGTAATTCTGACCGGTGACCGGCCGACAGGCCGTCTTCATATCGGCCATTATGTCGGATCCCTGAGAGAACGCGTGGTGCTTCAGAACAGCGGTGCGTTTGATGATGTTCTCATCATGATTGCAGACGCGCAGGCGCTGACCGACAACTGGGACAATCCGGAGAAGGTCAGGAGCAACATCATGAATGTCACGCTTGACTACCTGTCAGCAGGGATTGATCCGGAAAAGTCGCACATTCTCATTCAGTCTCAGATCCCGGAGCTGCCGGAGCTCACCCAGTACTACATGAACCTGGTCACGGTCCAGAGACTGCAGCGCAACCCGACAGTCAAGGCAGAGATCAAACTGAGAGGCTTCTCCGAGCATGAGGAGAGTCAGGGAACGCCGGTTGGCTTTTTCTGTTACCCGATCTCACAGGCAGCGGACATCACAGCCTTCCGCGCAACGGTTGTCCCGGCAGGGGAAGACCAGGAGCCGATGGTCGAGCAGACGAGAGAAATTGTCAGAAAGTTCAACTCCATCTATGGAGAGACACTGGTGGAGCCGGAGATCCTTCTTCCGAAGAGCGCTGCATCTCGCAGGCTCCCGGGGACAGACGGCAAGGCGAAGATGAGCAAGTCTCTCGGAAACTGCATCTATCTTTCAGATGATGAGAAGACGGTAAAGACCAAAGTCATGAGCATGTTCACAGACCCGGGGCATCTGAAGGTTTCTGACCCGGGAAAGACAGAAGGCAACCCGGTGTTCATTTACCTGGAGGCATTTGCGGGGGAGGATGCGCCGAACGCAAAGCAGCTGTTTGAGGAGTATGCGCCGGATTATCAGAACCTCAGCGAGATGGAGGAGCATTACAGAAGAGGCGGACTCGGGGACGTGAAAGTGAAGAAGTTCCTGAACAATGTATTGGAGGAAACGCTGCGTCCGATCCGGGCACGCCGCGCCGAGTACGAGAAAGATCTCCAGTCGGTCATTGAGATTCTGAAGGACGGTACCAAGTACGCAGAGAACATCGCCGCTCAGACACTGAGCGATGTCAAAAAATCCATGCAAATCAATTACTTCAGTGCATAAGTCCAGTCGCTGTGCGGACTCGCACGACGCGCTTGCGCGTCAGGGGGAGTGTTCCCGGATGGACGGACGACGACGGATATCTCCTCGCACGACGCGCTTGCGCGTCAGGGGGAGTCCGCACAAGCGACGATAACAGAGATGAGCGCGTAGCAGCGCGAAAGCGGTGCGGGAGCGCGGCACAACAGAGATGAGCGCGGAAGCGCAGGAAGGGAGGGAGTTTATGGAAAGCAAAGGGAAAGTTCGCAGGCTGCTGTTTTTGACGGCCATCCTGACAATGCTGATGGCGGGCTGTACGTATGCGGCGAGCCTGTCATCAAGGTCGTACACACTATCGCCGCAGGGGTATATCGCCTGGTCCGACTTCAGCGTCCCGTCCAGCGAGACGGTGACGATCAACATCTCTTCTTCCACCGTGAACAAGGCGGGACTGACGCAGAAAACGCTTAGTACCCTGAAGTATGAAATCCTGAACCTCTCGAATGGAACGGTCGCTGGAACCTATACTCGGTACGGCGCCCAGCGGTATGTTCAGGTCAAGTCCTCCAGGTATCAGGTCTATGACCGGATCAGTGTGACGCTCCCGGCGGGATCTTACCGGTTCCGCGTAACCGATACGGAAGCGGTCCGGCAGCCGCTTCTGGTATCCTATGCTGTGACGGACAACCGAGCGGAAGCGGGACCGTCCTACATCCTTTCTTCGGAGATCACTGTCACAACAGGAAAGACGGTTCTGGTTCCGACACGAAACAATCAGGGAGCCCTGGTCAAAGTGTCTTCAGCGAAGTCTTCCAATACAAAGGTTGCGAAGGTGGCAGTATCAGGAACAAATCTTTCTGTGACAGGCGTGTCCGCCGGGACCTGCAGCATTTCGGTGACATACCAGAAGAAGGTCCGGACATTCAAGGTGACTGTTCAGACAAGAAAACCGGAGTTTCAGGCCTATATCAAAAGCATTTCCAAAAACAGGAAGTATATGTACGTCCGCATTCGCAACGTGGGAGATAAAACAATTTCGTTCTACAGCGCATATGCGGCTGAATACTCGGTCAACAAGTCGGACAACAATTCAGCGGCGTCTGAAAAGATTGCGAAGCTGAAGATGGCAAGCCGGAAGCGGGTCGATATCCAGCCTGGCAAATGGGCGACCGTGAAGATGATGCGCAGGAGCGGTCTGTTCCCTAGTCGGAGTCTTTTCGCGAAGGAGGTCCGGCTGAGATTCCGCTATGAAGGGATCAAGTACACGGCGGCGATCGAGGACAGCTGGCTGGATGGGCAGTATCATCTCCGGAAGGTGACGGCGCCCTGGTATCCGGCTTATTCTGCCAGAAACAATTTCAGAGCAGCATGAAAGTAAGGTGATACAGACCTCTTGCAATTCCGGCAGCTTTTTCATACAATGAACCCGGCAATTTAATAATGGGAGAAGAGATTCCAGTCGATAGGAGACAAGCAATGAATAAAAAATCACTTGCTGCTCTGCTGGCTGTCTTTGTGCTTGCGGGTTCACTTGGCACTGTCTGCCTTGGAGCTACGACTGAGACGGAGGCTTCCAGCGACGGAGATGTTGCTTCTTCCGGGGACACCGGGATTACGATCGGTCTGCCCCAGGACCTGGATTCGAGTCTTGACCCGTATCAGATAACGGCTGCAGGAACCAGAGAGGTCATGTTCAATGTGTTTGAAGGGCTCGTAAAGCCCGACAAGGACGGAAATTTTAAGGACGCTGTCGCGTCGTCCCACGAGGTTTCGGACGATGGTCTGACCTACACCTTCACGCTCAGGGATGGGGTGAAGTTCCACAATGGGGAGATAGTGACAGCGGATGACGTTCTCTATTCATTCAAGACCTGCGCCGATACCACGGTTAATTCTTCTGTGGCGTCGGCGCTTTCTGATATTGCGGGTGAGAAGGCGGATGGAAATACTGTCACCATTACGCTGAAGGAGCCGCTGAGTAGTTTTCTGAGCGCTGTTTCAAGCGTATCCATCGTTCCGGCAGATTATACCGACCAGGCGTCTGTACCGGTTGGAACCGGCCCCTACAGGTTTGTTTCCCGCTCGGTGCAGGACAATGCCGTGTTTGAGCGCAATGACGATTATTACGGAAAGCTGCCGCAGATAAAGACAGTGACCTGTAAGATTTTCGAGGACAACAACGCGCTTTTCACCGCCCTGAACGCGGGGACACTGGACATGGCGTTTCACCTGACGGTGGACCAGACAAAGAACCTTACGAATGGCTACAAGGTCACGGAAGGGGAAATGAATCTGGTTCAGGCGCTCTATCTGAACAATGCGAAGGCACCATTTGACGACGAGAAGGTTCGTCAGGCGCTTTGCTACGGAATCGATGTAGATTCGATCCTGGAGCTCACGGAGGACGGACATGGCGCAAAACTCGGAAGCTCGATGTACCCGAGCTTTAAAAAGTACTTTGATGACAGCCTTACCGATGCCTATCCGTATGATCCGGAAAAGGCACAGCAGCTTCTTGCCGATGCGGGAGCCCAGGGGCTGAACTTCACGATCAAGGTACCTGGCAACTATACACAGCATGTAGACACTGCGACGGTCATCGCGGAGCAGCTGTCCCAGATCGGCGTGACGGCAAACATCGAGCAGGTCGACTGGGAGACCTGGCTGAGCGATGTCTATCAGAACCGGGATTTTGATGCGACCGTGATCGGCTTCGATGCGGCGTATCTCAGTCCGGACGCACTGCTTCAGCGATGGATGTCAGACGATGCGACAAACATGATCGGGTACAGCAATCCGGATTATGATGCTGTCATGAAGAAGGCACAGTCGACAACCGATGACAAGGAGCAGACAGAGCTGTATAAGCAGGCGGAGAAGCTCCTGTCTGACACAGCCGCGAATGTCTACATCCAGGATCTGGCGGACTTTGTCGCGCTGAGCCCGAAGTTCACAGGCTACACGCCGTATCCGCTTTACGCGTTGGATTTTTCCACGCTGAAGCTGGCGTAATCTGCAGATTCTTTTGCGAGGAGAGAGCATGAAGGTTTTGCTGAGAAAAATACTGAATCTCATGATCGCATTATTGATTGTCACATTGCTCACCTTCCTCGCGCTGCAGGTCATTCCCGGAGATCCGGTGACAAAGATGCTTGGCGCGGATGCAACAGCGGCGCAGGCGGCACAGCTCCGCACCAGGCTGGGGCTGGATCAGCCAGTTCTGGTCCGGTACGGCCGATGGCTTCTTTCATTTCTGAAAGGAGACCCCGGGATCTCCTACAGCTACAGCATGCCTGTTGCGGAGATGCTGAAGGGAAAGCTGTCTGTGACAGTGATCCTGACCGCATTGTCATTCGCTATGACGGTGCTCATTTCGATACCGCTCGGGATTCTGACTGCAAGGTCAGAAAGCGTGCGGGTGAATCATTTTTTCCTGATCATGGATCAGCTATTCATGGCGCTTCCGCCTTTCTTTATCGGTATCCTCAGTGTCTATCTGTTTGGTATTGTGCTGAAGCTCTTTGCGCCGGGTACTTATGTCCCGCTTTCTGAGAGTGTGGCAGGGGGCCTGGGGTATCTTCTGCTGCCGGCGCTGGCGATGGCGCTCCCGCGGTCTGCTATGACCGTGAAGATGCTGCGCAGCTCGATCCGCAGCCAGATGGCCGAGGATTATGTGCGAACCGCCCGTTCAAGGGGGCTGACGGACAGCCAGATTCTGCATCGCCACGCTTTGAGAGGCGCAATGGTGCCGGTTGTGACATTCCTTGCGCAGTCTGCTGCGGAAATCATGACCGGAACCATCATCATCGAGCAGGTTTTTACGATTCCGGGGCTTGGGCGGCTGCTTCTGTCTTCGATCGGAAGCCGGGACTTCCCGGTTGTCCAGGCGATCGTGGTCCTGATGGCCGTCTTTGTCATTCTGGTAAACTTTGCGGCGGATCTCATCAATATGGCAATTGATCCGAGAATCCGGGTATCCTGAGGAAATTTCATGAAGATTCGGAAGAATGGATTTCTGAAAACAGGCGAAATCATGTCGCTGGTGCTGGCAACTGTCATTGTGACAGGATTTTTCTGGACACCGTACGGGACGACTGCGATGAATGCGGCGGAGAAGACTCTGCCGCCTTCCCTGCATCATCTTCTTGGAACGGATAACTTCGGAAGGGATGTGTTTTCGAGGGTGATCAGCGGGGCTGGAACCAGCTTCCTGATTGCACTGGGGGTGGTCGCTGTCGGATGCATCGGCGGTGTGCTGATCGGAAGCCTGTGCGGCTATTTCGGAGGGATTGCAGATGCTGTTCTGATGCGGGTATGTGACGCGATCACGGCATTTCCGGCCATCCTGCTTGCACTGGTGGTGGTCAGCCTCTTCGGCGGAGGCATGGCGAACATTCTGCTCTGCCTTGGTCTTCTGTTTATTCCGAGCTTTGCACGGGTTGTCCGGACGGAGGTTGCCCGTGTGCGGGATATGAACTACATTCAGTCCGCAAGGCTGATGGGTGTTTCCACAGGGCGGATTCTGCTTCGGCATATTTTGCCGAATACGTTCCCGGTTCTTCTTCCGGCGGTGACGATCGGCTTCAACAATGCTGTGCTGGCGGAGGCAAGCATGAGCTTTCTGGGTGTCGGGATTCAGCCGCCGCAGGCAAGCCTGGGGTCCATGCTGAAGGACAGTCAGACCTACCTGAATACAGCACCCTGGTATGCGCTCGGGACGGGCGGCATGATTGTCCTGCTTGTCCTGGCTGTCTCGCTGCTTTCCGAAGGCATACAGCAGGGAACCGGAAGAGGACAAGTATGAAACCGGGACGTCCAGAGGGATCAGGGGCGACGGACAGGCATGGACCAGACAGCCGGGGAACCGGCGGGCGTTCGGTCCATGGACAGGCATGGAGAGAAGGAAGGCACGCGGCAAACGTTCGGGCGAACGTCCTGCGGGGATTCGGGAGATGAGATGACGGACAGACAGAGCCAGAAGAACAGCGGGCAGCAGGCACCAGACCTGCTGAAGGTGAGTGGACTCAGGGTTCACTTTCACAATGCAGCGCCGGAGCGGTATGCGGTGAACGGTGTTTCATTTTCCCTGAAGAGGGGAGACACGCTGGGCATTGTCGGAGAGAGCGGGAGCGGGAAGACGGTGACGGCGATGTGTGTCAGTGGTCTGATGCCGCGCGGGAAGGCGGACGAGGAAGGCAGCATTCTGCTTGATGGACGGGAGATGTTCTCCTGCAGTGAGGAGAACCTGCGCAGGATCCGGGGGCAGGATGTAGGCGTGGTGTTTCAGGACCCGATGACGACCTTCGATCCGCTCTGCAGGATCGGCAGACAGGTGGAGGAGGCTCTGACAGTTCGAGGGATACCGAAAATGGAGCGGAGGAAGCGGGCCGTCGAGGCCATGGGACTCGCAGGCCTGAGAGATGCGGAGGAGTTGTACAGCCGGTATCCGTACGAGCTTTCGGGCGGCATGCTCCAGCGGGCCTCCATCGCGGCAGCCATGATCACAAAGCCAAAGCTGCTTATCTGCGATGAGGTCACGACGGCGCTGGATGTTCTGATCCAGGAACAGATCCTTGAACTGCTGAGGAACCTGAATGAGGATTACGGCATGACAATTCTGTTTATCAGTCATGATCTGCATGTCGTGAAGAAGATCTGCAAGAGCGTCCTGGTCATGGAACGGGGAAAGATTGTGGAGAGAGGGGAGACAGCGGAGGTGTTTGCCCGCCCGCAGCACGCTTATACGAAGAAATTGATTGCATCCATTCCGGCAAGGGCAGAGAGGTGCAGAGAGGTGCAGGACATATGACTGAATCTGTGCTCGAAGTGAGACATGTAAGCAGCTATTATACGAAAGCATGCAGATTCTCCGGAACACATTCTGGATTCGGTGAGCGGGATATGCAGGTCCTCCGGGATGTGACATTCTCGATTCAAAAAGGCGAGACACTGGGACTCGTCGGAGAGAGCGGGAGCGGAAAAACAACGCTCTGCCGTGCGATCCTGGGGCTTGGAATGGACTACGAGGGTGAGATCATCCACCATACGGATCATCCGCAGATGGTGTTTCAGGATCCTTACTCGAGTCTGAACCCTGCAAGAACGGTGGGGTGGACATTGCGGGAAGCCCTGCGGGCAGGGGAAAGGCGGGGCAAACGGACAGGCCGGCCTCTCGTTCCGGAGATTCTGGAACAGGTAGGACTTTCAGAGGAATATATCGATAGATATCCATGCGAATTGTCCGGCGGACAGCGGCAGCGTGTCTGTATTGCCGCGGCTGTGATTCAGCGGCCGCAGCTGATCCTGCTGGATGAGCCGGTGTCCGCACTGGATGTGACCGTCCAGGCGCAGATTCTGAGGCTTCTGGTCCGTCTGAAGAAGGAATTCGGGCTGAGTTATCTGTTTATCAGCCATGATCTGAACGTGATTTACCAGATCTGCGACCGGGTGCTGGTCATGAAACAGGGTAAAATCGTGGAAAGCGGAGATGTCCGGCAGGTATACGAGGATCCGCAGCATGACTATACAAAAATGCTGCTTGCTGCAGCAGACTGAGCGGAAATGGAGTGACTGAAATGAAACTGACTTGGCTTGGAACTGCCGTTTTTGTGCTGGAGAGCGGGGAAGAGAAGATCCTGTTCGACCCATTCATGGAGCTGCAGGGCGGACATGTCGCACTGACAGATGATGAACTGCTGCAGTATGATACGGTGTTTATTACACACTGTCATTTTGATCACTTTGCCTTTACCGCGGACAAGATCGATGACAGCGACTTTACGGTTTTCTGCACGAGACAGTGCGTCAAGACGCTGGAGCGGTTTGAGGCGGATCAGGACCGTGTGGTGGAGATTCAGCCGGGCAGAACGTACCCGATTGGTGAAATCAGGATTACACCGCTCCGTGCAAGGCACATTGCGTTCAGATGGCGATACATCTTCGACACACTCTCGCCCTGGCGTATGATCCGGTATGCGGGAAATCTGCCGTTTTTGTTCTGGGCAAACCGGACCTTCAAGGAAGCAGGGGAGATTGTGGCATATGATATCAAGGCGGAAGGACGTGAAATCCTGCTCCTGGGGAGTCTGGCACTTGATCCGGCGGAAACCTACCCGAAGCATGCTGATGCCCTGATCCTTCCATACCAGGGCAACAATGATCTTCCGGCCCGTGCCCGCGAGGTTTTGTCTGTCCTTCAGCCGAAAAGCGTCGTCCTCTCGCATTTTGACAATGCCTTCCCGCCAATGTCGCGGGATGTTGATCTCAGACCGCTGAAGAAGCTGATGCAGGAGGAATTTCCGGATATCAAAGTGGTAAAGCCGGAGGCGTTCAGAACAATGACCATCTGAGCCGCTGCCTTGTAACGGCAGGGGTCTTCGGCCAGTCAGCCGGAAAAGCATGAAGCATACGAAGAAGGCACTGGATCCTTCGTGTGATCCGGTGCCTTTCTGATACCTGTGCGCGGGAAAATAACCTGTCATTGTGAGGCAGATTCCCCGGCTGCGCGGAGCAGCCCGGATCCCTCTCTGCATACTGCATGGCTGCCTGGCAGATTCCCCGGCAGCGCGGAGCGGCCTGATAATGCCTGATACTATCAGACGGTGAGCGTGCTCTCTACCTTCTTCAGAGCCCCGTCCAGGAAGTCGATATCCATCTCTGCGAAACGCCCTTCATCTGCGAGCTGGGCGTAGTCCGGGTTGATCGGGATGTTGCCGCAGACCTCAAGGCCTGTGCTCTTTGAAACCTCCTCGATGTGACTCTCGCCGAAGACCTTGATGATCTTCCCACAGTCCGGACACTTCAGATAGCTGTAGTTTTCGATCATACCGAGGACCGGAATCTTCATCATCTGTGCCATGTTCCAGGCCTTCGCGACGATCATGCGAACCAGATCCTGCGGGCTGGTGACGATAAAAATACCGTCAACTGGCAGTGACTGGAAGACTGTCAGCGGAACATCACCTGTTCCGGGCGGCATGTCAACCAGCAGATAGTCGAGCTGCCCCCAGGCAACATCGCTCCAGAACTGCTGAATCACCTGTCCGAGGATCGGTCCTCTCCAGATGACAGCCTGTTCCGGATCCTGGATGATCAGATTCAGACTCATGACCTTGATGCCGTTTGCCGCTGTGACCGGGAGCAACGTGTGTTCATCCACCGCGCGCGTCTGGTCAGCGGTCAGTCCATACATCTTCGGGATGGACGGACCGGTAATGTCGGCGTCAAGGATTCCGACTCTATGACCGGCTTTTGCAAGTGCATTTGCCAGGGAAGCGGTCACGAAGCTCTTTCCGACACCGCCCTTACCGGACACGACACCGATCACATGCTTGACAAAACTTCCTGGATTCTGCGGAAACTTCTGCGGACCATGTGCTTCTTTTCCATGCTCCGGGCAGCCCTCACAGCTTGAACGGCTGCAGGAAGAAGCTTCCTGGCAGTCCTGATCTTTCTGTGCCATATGAAAAACCTCCTTCTTGGATGTCTGTTTTGACAGACTCTGCAGATAGTGTACCATAGAGCCTGCTGCAGATACAAGGATTATTCAGAATACAAAATCAAATTTTGCAAAATCAAATGACAATTGTCTCTGCACGGGTTTCTTTTCTTGTGGTATACTCGGGATGCTTCGAAAGGGCTGTTCCCCCATGCTGCTGAACCTGCACATTGCGAAAGAGGGTGTGATCCATACATTTTTGTATGGGTAGAAGGTGAGAGCGGGGCGGACAAGCGAAGCGGTCTGATGAAAAGGAGACGGGCGGATATGCTGCTTGCAATCGATATCGGGAATACCAATACGGTCCTTGGAGGGTATGAAGGACGGAAAGCCATATTCACGGAACGCATTTCCACGGATACTTCCAAGACATCGCTCGAATATGCGATCTTATTCAAGACAGCCCTGGATCTTCATGGAGTGGATGTGTCCATGATTGACGGGGCAATCATCGGCTCTGTAGTCCCGCCGCTGACATACATCGTGCGGACTGCCCTGAAGAAGGTCTGCGGTGTGCAGGCATACGTGGTCGGACCCGGCTTGAAAACCGGTCTGAATATCCGGATGGATGACCCGACATCGATCGGGGCGGACCTGATTGCCGGAGCGGTCGGAGCGCTGGCGAAGTTTGATCCGCCGCTGATGGTGATTGACATGGGGACCGCAACGACGATGATCGTGATTGATGAAACCCGCAGCTATGTCGGCGGCATGATCATGACCGGACTTCGGCTGTCGCTGGATGCACTGGTGAAGGAAACGTCGATGCTCCAGGGAATCAGTCTGGAGGTGCCGAAGAAGGTCATCGGAAAGAATACGGCGGACGCGATGCGCAGCGGACTGCTCTACGGGAACGCAGCGATGATTGACGGCCTGATTGACCGGGTGGAGGCAGAGACTGGAACTCAGCTCCAGGTCGTTGCGACCGGCGGGCTGGCCGGCACAGTGATCGGAGCCTGCACACATGACATCACCCTGGTCCGGACACTCGTCCTGGACGGGCTGGTAGAAATCTACCATAAGAATACAAAATCCGAAGCGGACGCCAAAGCTGCCGGAGCACTGGCCTGATCCAGCTTTGACGGAAAGTTTATGACAGATTCATCCTGCATAAACCGGGCGGGATGAAACGTCGTTTTCGCGATCAATGATGACACAGGAGGAAAGACAATATGACAGTACCGGAGAGACTGACCGCCCTGAGGGCGGAGATGAAGAAGCATGGGATTGATGCTTGGCTGGTGCCGACGGACGATTTCCACAGCTCAGAGTATGTTGGAGACTATTTCAAGTGCAGAGAGTTTATCACTGGCTTCACGGGCTCGGCAGGGACAGCGCTGATTCTGAAGGACAGCGCATACCTCTGGACGGATGGCCGGTATTTCCTGCAGGCAGCAGATCAGCTGAAGGATTCCGGGGTGACGCTGATGAGAATGGGCGATGAGGGTGTCCCGACGACAGAGACGTTCATCGCAGCGTACCTTGCAAAGGGCCAGGTACTTGGCTTTGACGGCCGCTGCATGACGGCCGGAAAGGGCAGCAGGCTGGCCGGGATCGCAAAAAAGAATGGAGCTTCCATATCGTCTGACCTGGATCTGGTCGGAGCAATCTGGGAAGACCGCCCGGCACTGTCCTGCCGTCCGGTCTGGGAGCTAGATACAAAGTGGACGGGGAAGTCGAGGGCGGACAAGATTGCGGATCTGAGAGAGGCGATGAAAAGCCACAGGGCAGATTACCATGTGCTGACTTCCCTTGATGATATTGCCTGGCTTCTGAACCTCCGCGGGGATGATGTCGCCTGCAATCCGGTTTTTCTGGCCTATGTTGCCGTGACACCGCAGGAAGTCCTCCTGTTCACGCAGGCAGAGGCATTTGCGGACGGTGCAGATCCGGCAGCCGTTCATGGTGTCTGCGGGAGTGCGCTTGTCAGGGAGCTGGAACAGGATCATGTCCGTCTGGTTCCTTACAATGACTTATACGGCTGGATGAAGACAATTCCGGAGAAAAGTACGCTTTTATTTGATACATCGACCGTCAATTATACGGTCTGGTCCTCTGTGCCGAAGGGCGTCCGCGTGGTCGATACGACGAATCCGACCTTGCTTCCGAAGGCGATCCGCACCCCTGTGGAAATGGAGCACACCAAAGAGGCGCATCTGAAGGATGGCGTGGCGGTCACGAAGTTTATGTACTGGCTCAAGCAGCAGATGGCACACTACGATCCGGCCCATCCGGTCACGGAGCTGTCCGCCTGCGACAGACTGCTGAAGTTCAGGCAGGAACAGGAGCATTTCCTCGGAATCAGCTTCGATACCATCGCGGGTTTTGGTTCCCATGGTGCCATCGTGCACTATGAGCCGACACCAGAGACCGACATTCCGCTCGAGCCCAGAAGCTTCCTTCTGGTGGATTCCGGCGGGCAGTATCTGGAGGGAACCACGGATATCACGAGAACCTTTGCCTGCGGGATTCTGACACAGGAGGAGAAGGAGATGTATACCCGGGTGCTGCGCGGCAATCTGAATCTCGGTGCTGCGAAATTCCACTATGGATGCACCGGGACAGCCATCGATTACCTTGCCCGCAGTCCGCTGTGGGAGGCAGGACTTGACTATAACCATGGGACCGGGCATGGTGTCGGATATCTTCTGAATGTCCATGAGGGACCGAACAGCGTCAACTATACCTGGAGACCGGGACGCCGCACGCCCTGCGTCTTTGAAGAGGGGATGGTGACGTCCGATGAACCCGGCATCTATCTGACCGGAAAGTTCGGTGTCCGCTGCGAGAATCTGATGCTGTGCAGAAAGGCGGAGAAGAATGAGTACGGGCAGTTCATGGAATTCGAAGTTCTGACCCTTGTTCCGTGGGATCTGGATGCGGTTGTGCCGGAGATGCTCTCAGAGAGAGAAAAAGAGATTCTGAACAATTATCACAGAAGGGTTTACGCGGAGATCTCCCCATACCTGAGTGAAGAAGAGAGAACTTGGCTGAGACACGCAACCAGGGAAATCTGAGGCGCCGGCAGGCTTGTCTGACTGTTTTCAGGCAAGTCTGCCGAGCTGCGTCTCCTCAGTTCTCGTCTTCGCCGGGTTTGACGAGAATGTAATCGCTCAGCTCCATCTGTGTTCCGCCGGTGACCAGGTTCTGAATACCGGGATCGCTTCCATATTTCTGGATGATGCCCTGGACAGTTCCGAAGCCGAGGCCGGTGTGGGCTGCGATTTCGCGGATTGTAAAGTTTTTGCGGCGCAGTTTCAGGACGATCAGGATAATCCGCTCGTCCAGTCTGCTCGGAGAGGTGTTTTCCTCCCTGTCAGGTCTGGATGAGCGGTTTTTTCTGCGTTCTTTTCCGATTGCTTTCTCAATCATTGCAACCGTCTCGTTGATCTCCTCCATATGGGCATCGTCCGGTACATTGAAACGCTCGAGTCTCAGGCTGCGGCGTGCATCTTTCCTCAGGTCGTCCATCTGGGCACGCATCATAGCCATCTCAAGGGAGGCAGACTGAACCTGCTTCTTGAGATTGAAGATCTGCTGATTGAGACGACTGATCACTTCATCACTGTTGTTGGCATTTCCGCTTTGATCCTGTTTCATAGGCTTCTCCTGTATTCGCACTGGCAACCTTCTGCCTGTCAGTATATCATAGAAACAGATTTCTATTGCAGGGGCAAAAGGAGACAAATGGATGGTGAAATTGGTCAAATATCATGAGGCAGCTTATCCGGAAGAGGGCGGAGGAGACAAGGGAAAAAACAGTTTCCAGCGGATCTATGATGTTGTCCGTCAGATTCCGAGAGGCAAGGTTGCAACCTATGGCCAGGTAGCCAGGCTTGCGGGCAATCCGCGCTGGGCACGGGTGGTGGGGTTTGCACTGCATGTAAACAATGATCCCGAGCATGTTCCGTGTTACCGGGTTGTGACAAAGGACGGAGCCGTCTCCAAAGCGTTCGCTTTTGGTGGAGAGAATGAGCAGATCAGGCTGCTGAAGGAGGACGGGGTGGAGTTTCAGGATGGCCACGTGGTGATGGAAAAGTACCAGTGGGAGACGCCATGGTGTCTGTAAATAAAATGCGCCGCTTCACGCTCATTTCCTGTTGTCGTCGGGCTACGTGTATAAGTCCTACGCGTCCCTTCGCTGCTTTCGCAGCTTCCGGGCCGCTACAGGCATTCGCGTTCCCGCGCCGCTGACGCGTCGCTTCACGTTCATGCCTGTTGTCGTCACTGTGACGCGTATAAGTCCCACGCGCCCTTCCGCTGCTTTCGCAGCTTGCAGGGCGCTAACCGAAAATTCGCGTTCCCGCGCCGCTGACGCGTCGCTTCACGCTCATTTCCGGTTGTCGTCGGGCTACGGTATAAGTCCTACGCGTCCCTTCGCTGCTTTCGCAGCTTCCGGGCCGCTACAGGCATTCGCGTTCCCGTGCCGCTGACGCGTCGCTTCACGCTCATGCCTGTTGTCGTCACTAAAGAGCAGCCGGATACGCATGCAAGCATGCGACCTGGCTGCTCTTTGTGACTGGACTTATACACTGAAACATTATAAAATCTGGGTGCGAGTCTGCTGGATGGTGCGGAGGGGTGTGTTTAAGCAGAGCAGGCGGATGGAGGTTTTGTCATGATGAGAAATAGGACTGCGGCTGTTTGGCTGGCCGGGGTTTTGGCGATGGAGTGTGCCTTCGGAGCGGGGGCTGCACCGGCAGTGATCCTGGGGGAGTCGGAGACAGAGACTGCACGGGAGACTGCTGGCAGCGGGGAAAAGGATGCAATAGCGCTTTCCCAGGGAGCAGCTCAGGAGGGCTCGACTGCGGCGATTTCCGGGGAGAAGGCGGATGAAACAGAAGGAGCGTCTTCAGACGGGAAGTCGGACGGAGCCGGACCGATGAATGCAGAGGCTGAGGGAATTACCGCAGAGGAGGCTGTCAGGCAGGCAAGAGCGCTCTATTCGAAGATGAAGCACTATGCGGAGCTGACGGACAACGAGAATTTTGCTTCCTGCTTTGAAACTACGATGGACGCCGACACGCTGCAGAATCAGATGAAGTCTGTGAGCCAGGCGGAGGCGGAAACAAAGAATCTCACGGGGCATGAAGATGTCTGCTTCCTGGATCCGACGAAAGACAAGACCCAGTCACCGTACTATTTTGGGGTCGGACTGACCGATTATGAGGTTGAGAAGGATGGTTCGGTACAGTGGTATTCGGTGCTGGTGCGCATTGCAAAGTACAAAGACGGCTGGAAAGCGGCGGCACTTCCGGAGGGCAATTTCTTTTCCGGGAAGTATCCGGAAGGGTATGAGGCTGCCCTTGGAAGCGGAAGAAATGCGGTTGACCTGTATCCTTATCTGGCCCTTCGCTTTTCTGAAAAGGGTGTGTTCGACGGGGCGTTCTACAGCCTTGTGAATATGGCCTGGCAGAACACAGACGGCAGTCTCGGACTTGCTTTGTGGCTTGCAAATGGCCAGGAGGGGACGAAGTGGTGCGACAGCATCGATCTGGTGCTGACCGATGGTACAAAACAGGTGGCATCGGTGAACACGCCTGTTCAGCAGGCGGTCGAGGGCGGACAAAGTATGCTCGTTACAGTGAATATCCCGGCGGCCAATGTGAAGACAGGAACGGACAAGTGGAGCAGTCTGTCTGTTTCTTCCAATCTTCTTTATCAGTGATGTGAGAGCGTCGGAGCGAGGACGCTCCGGCCCGGGGAACGGGTATGAGAGTTTGCAGAAAGTGTGGGGCTCCGCTCCGGAAAACGGATCATTATTGCAGCCAGTGCGGCGCGAGGGTTCCGGTGAGTCCGGAGGAGAAGAGAGCGGCGCGGCTTGAGAAACAGCAGAAGAAAGAACGGAAGAAAGTTCATTTTCGTACGGCACCCCCCGGACGCAGACGGGACAGGCCTCTCGACAGCTTTGAAGAATATGAGAATCGATCCAAAGCTTTGAAAACAACAGTCAGAGCCTTGATCATCATCATCGTACTGACTGCCGCGGCAGTCCTGGCTTTTGCCTGGAGAGAACGAATGTGGATGTTTCACCTCGGAACAGAGAAACGCCAGCAGACTGTGCTCCAGAGTGAGGAGAGCGAGGCGGGCAAGGTGGAAAGTGAACTAAGAAGGCAGCTGAATCAGCCTGAAAGCTGATGAATTCAGTTCCCATTTTTTGCAACCTGCTGTGCCTGGGAGACAGGCCAGTCCCACATCAAAGAGGAGAAGAGCGGATGAGTGTCAGAAGAGTCTATGCTGAGAAGAAAAAGGGGTTTCGCGGCGCAGCGGAGAGTCTGGCTCATGAGGTCAGAAATTATCTGGGGATTCCGGAACTGAAAGGGATCCGGATTCTGATCCGTTACGATGTCGAGAATATCAGCGACGTGGTGTTCCGGGAAGCCGAGAAGTGTGTCTTTTCGGAGCCGCCTGTTGACGATCTCACGGAGGAAACCTTCCCTGTGGCAGATGACGAAAGGGTGTTTGCGGTTGAGTATCTGCCTGGACAGTTCGATCAGAGGGCGGATTCTGCCGAGGCCTGTGTGAAGCTCCTCGGAGAGAGAGGCGATGTCCGGATCCGCACAGCGACGGTCTATGTTTGCAGGGGGAATCTCTCAGATGAGGAGATCGACCGGATAGAGAGCTACGTGATCAACCCGGTTGATTCCAGGCTGGCGTCCCTGGAAAAGGCGGATACGCTGGAAAGACGGTATGAACAGCCAGCAGACGTCCGTGTCTTTGATCATTTCCGCTCTCTTGCTGAGGAGGAACTCAGGTCGTTGTATGAATCCTTGAATCTTGCGATGACCTTCCGTGACTTTCAGTTCATCCAGACCTACTATCTGCAGGAGGCGCACAGGGATCCGACCGTAACGGAGATCCGTGTGCTGGATACCTACTGGTCTGACCACTGCAGACATACGACATTTGCAACGGAGCTCAGAAAAATATCCATCGAAGATGGACAATATAAAAAGCCGATCGAGGAAACCCTCCGGCAATATCTCTCTGATCGAAGGACGGTTTACGGCGACAGGAAGGGTAAATATGTTTGTCTGATGGATCTGGCGACCATGGGCGCCAGGATCCTGAAGAAGGAGGGCAGGCTGACTGACCAGGAGGACACGGACGAAATCAACGCGTGCTCCATCGGGGTTCCTGTCACGATCGATGGGAAGACCGAGGAGTGGCTTGTGAATTTCAAGAACGAGACGCACAACCACCCGACCGAGATAGAACCTTTCGGCGGTGCGGCAACCTGTCTGGGCGGCGCGATCCGCGATCCGCTGTCCGGCAGAACCTATGTCTATCAGGCGATGCGTATCACAGGTGCGGCAGATCCCCGTCAGCCGATCGGTGAGACGATGAACGGAAAGCTGCCTCAGAAGAAGCTGGTTCGGGAGGCTGCGCATGGCTACAGTTCCTATGGCAACCAGATTGGACTGGCGACCGGATATGTAAAGGAATTTTACCACCCGAATTATGTCGCAAAGCGAATGGAGCTTGGCGCAGTCATAGCGGCGGCTCCAAGGAAGAATGTTCTCCGTGCGGATTCGAGGCCGGGAGATGTGATTATCCTGCTCGGCGGACGGACCGGACGGGATGGAATCGGGGGTGCGACCGGATCCTCGAAGGCACATAACGCGCAGTCGATCGAGGTGTGCGGGGCTGAGGTTCAGAAGGGAAATGCACCAACAGAGCGTAAGCTTCAGCGGATGTTCAGGAGACCGGAGGTTTCGAAGCTGATCCGCAAGTGCAATGACTTCGGGGCAGGTGGTGTGTCTGTTGCGATTGGAGAGCTGGCAGCCGGTCTTGTCATTGACCTTGACAAGGTTCCGAAGAAATATGCAGGACTTGACGGAACCGAGATTGCGATTTCGGAGTCGCAGGAACGGATGGCGGTCGTCATCGATCCAATGGATGAGCCGGCTTTCATGAAATATGCGTCGGAGGAGAACCTTGAGGCTGCAGAGGTGGCGAAGGTTACAGAGGAGCCGAGGCTGGTCATGAACTGGAGAGGGAAGACCATCGTCGACATTGAGCGGGCTTTCCTCGACACGAATGGGGCACATCAGGAGACAGATGCCAGAATTGAAGAGCCGGATGAGAACAGCCGGTTCTTTGAGAAAAAACCGCTCGACGAGGCGGAGGTCCGGGACAGATGGCTCAAAAGTCTCTCGGATCTGAACGGCTGCTCACAGAAGGGGCTTGTGGAGATGTTCGACTCCTCCATCGGCGCAGGAACGGTCCTCATGCCCTATGGAGGGAGGTATCAGCTGACAGAGACGCAGTCGATGGTCGCAAAGCTTCCGGTTCTGAAGGGAACATGTGACACGGTTACAATGATGGCAGCTGGGTTTGATCCCTGGCTTTCTTCCTGGAGCCCGTATCATGGGGCACAGTACGCTGTTCTGGAGTCTGTCGCGCGCATTGTTGCAGGCGGCGGAGACTGGAGGAAGATTCATTTTACCTTCCAGGAGTATTTCAGAAGAATGAGCACGGACCCGGAGAGATGGAGTCAGCCGCTGGCGGCACTGCTCGGGGCGTACGCGGCACAGCGGGGATTCGGTCTGGCCTCTATCGGCGGGAAGGATTCCATGTCAGGAACATTTGACGATATTGATGTGCCGCCGACACTCGTATCGTTTGCGGTCGATGTCAATGAGCTTGGCAATATTATCTCGCCGGAGCTGAAGAAGGCGGGATCAAAGCTTGTTCTGATCCAGGTTCCGAGGGATTCATACGATCTTCCGGACTATGGGGCGGCAAAAGAGCAGTATGGCAGGTTTTTTGAGGACGTGAAGGCTGGGAGAGTGATTTCAGCCTATGCGATCGACCGGATGGGGGTCGCGGCTGCCCTGTCAAAGATGGCATTCGGCAATCATCTCGGCTTCCGTATCGAGCATTCGGTCGCACCTGAGGATCTGTTCTTCCCGGATTTTGGTGCAATTGTGGCAGAGGTACCGGATGGAAAAGTCTCAGAGCTTCAGACAACCTATACGGTGGTCGGTGTTGTGACGGATGACGGGAAGCTGTCCTACAGGAGCATCACAATTCCGGTAGAGGAGGCTATATCTTCCTGGACCGGAACGCTGGAGCAAGTTTTCCACTCTCAACCGGGAAAGCCGGAGGAAAGTGCAGAGGCGCCGGAAAAGCTTCCGATCTGCGAGGTGCCGCAGATTGCAGTCTGCACGCATCATTTTGCGCGGCCGAATGTCTTTATCCCGGTCTTTCCGGGAACAAACTGTGAGTATGATTCGGCCAAGGCCTTCGATGCTGCGGGAGCCAACACGGATGTGAGGGTCCTGCGAAGCCGGACAGCGGAAGAGATATCGGAATCGATCGATGAGTTTGCTGCATTGATCGACAAAGCCCAGATCCTTATGTTCCCGGGCGGATTTTCCGCAGGAGATGAACCGGATGGTTCTGCAAAGTTCTTTGCAACAGCCTTCCGGAACGAGAAACTGAAGGAGGCTGTCACAAGGCTCCTTCACGAGCGCGATGGACTCATGCTTGGCATCTGCAACGGTTTTCAGGCCCTGATCAAACTGGGGCTTGTGCCGTATGGCGAGATCGTCGGCCAGAAGGAGGATTCTCCGACACTGACCTTCAATACCATTCACAGGCACATTTCAAGAATGGTATACACCAGGGTCGTTTCAAAGAAGAGCCCCTGGCTCAGCAGGGCAGAGGCAGGTGGCGTGTATGTGAATCCGGCTTCCCACGGTGAAGGCCGGTTCGTGGCGGATGAGGCCTGGGTACGGAAGCTGCTTGAAAATGGGCAGGCAGCGACCATGTACTGCACGCCGGAAGGAACGGTCACATCTGACAGTGAGTGGAACGTAAACGGATCAGTCTGCTGCATTGAGGGGATCACGAGCCCGGACGGGCGAATCTTTGGAAAGATGGCACATGTCGAGCGCAGAGGCGAGGGCGTCGCGATCAATATCAGCGGCGAGCAGGACATGAAGGTATTTGAGAGTGGCGTTGACTACTTCAGGGTGTGAATGATTCATGGATAACGAAGAAATCAGGGAGCTTCTGAAGGAGCTTAAGGAAACATCAGACGAGAGCACGGCCGTCAGATCGAGGGTTGTGAAGATTCATTTCGACACGCGTCAGGAAGCGGAACGCCGGGCGAGAGAGAAAAAAAAAGCCCGGGAAGAAGCGGAAAGACAGCGTGAGAAGGAAGAGCAGGAGAAAAAAGAGCGGCAGGAAGCACTCAACCGGAAGGCGGAGGAGCAGACTGAAGCCATTGTCAGTGAGGCAAAAGCCGAGGCATCTGCGGTGTTCTCGCCGGATCTTTCCACCGATATGGAGAGGCTGGAGGAGAAGAAACCGGAGGAAGCACAGCCGGAGGAGACGGATCTGAAGCTTCACTGGGGGATTGCGCGTCTTCCGAAGAGAGGCGTGGAGTCTGTCCGTGAAGCAGCGCAGGGGCAGCAGCCGTCAGAGGGAGGAGACAGCTCCGAAGAGATGGCGGGGAAGGGGGACGAAAACCCGGAAGAGGAAAATCCGGAAAAGATATCTGAGCAGGACTCTCTCCCCAGACGTCTGGCTGAGAAAATCCGGGGCGGATTTGGAAGCCTGATCCAGCGTCTTTCGCGTGAGGATGAGAACCCGGATCAGAAAGATGTACAAAGGGAGACTCATGGCAGCAGGATCCGGGATCACGCCAGTTATAACGACGATCCGGAAGAGGAAGAACCGCTGGATGAGGATGAGTTCGGAGCTGAGGAGGAACCGGAGCCATATACGCCGGAGCCGCAGCCGGAAGGACGATCAGAGGGAGATGATATCGGAAAGCTTCTGTATGGAGTTCCGGCATCTCCGGAGATAGAGATGAGAGAGATTCATGCCCCGCAGCCGGAGGGCGCATCCGAGAGGACAGAAACCGATGTGGGGGCATCATCGTCTGTCGGGACGAGCGCACCGGGGCAGGAAAGATCAGCTTCTGTGCCGGAAGCGCCGTGGAAACCGGAGCAGCCGACGGACACTGCCGGAAGTGAGCCGGACCAGCCGGAGGACGACTGGAAGAGGAGAATGGAGCAGCCCCCGCGTTTCAATCTCCGTCATGTCCGGATTCCGGATCTTCCTGTGAAGCAATGGATCCGTCCGGATGACGGGAAGAAGGAAGAGGAGCAGGCGGGTGCTTTCAGGCGATCTCAGGAAAAGGATCCGTCCCTGGATGATTTTGAATCGGACGAGGCAGACTTCCGGTCTGAGAGACCGGCCGGGGAAGCGGAAGAGGCGAAGAGACAGTCACGGAACGAAGGATCTTCCCTTTCGAAAATGCTTGGACGTGTGTCGGGTCTCCTTGGATCGAAGAGGCAAAACGCAGAAGCCGGGAATCCACAGGACAAACAGCCGACTGAGAAGGATGGGCCTGTGCAGCCGGATGCGGCTGAAGGAAATCTGCAGAAGCCCACAGTAGCCGAAGAAACACAGTCGGAGACGAAGCCGGCTGTCAGCTGGCAGGAGGGAACGCAGCAGGACGAAGAGAGCGCTCATCCGACTGCGGGGCGTGAAGTGCCTGCAGCAGGGCAGGCGACTGCGGGGAGTGAAGTGCCTGCAGCAGATCAGGCGCCGGCAGCGATGCCGCGCAGCATCGAGGTTGTCAATCTGAATGAGAATGCCAACCATAAACAGGTTGAGGTCATAGACCTTGATGGCTCAAAGACAGGTCCTCTGCCTGATTTGTCTGCCGCAGACAGCGGAAGCAGGAGAACGCAGGAAGGAGGGCACCGTTTCCTGAAGAAAGCAGGGGGTGGCCCAGGAGGATTTCTTAGCGGTTTGAGCGGCAGGCTCTCCGGATTGAAAGCAGGGAAAAGCAGACAGGGAAAGAACCAGGCAAGCGTTTCGGAGATTCTCGGAACAGATCCTCGGGCAGAGCTGGCTTCAGCAAAGGCAGCCGGGATGGGGGAGACGACCCCGCAGGACAGGAAAAAGAGAGGCCTGATCATGGCAGGCTTCCTAGCAGCAGGAATCCTTCTTGCCGTGCTTCTGATTTTTTGGGCGGCAGGTTCCGGCGCAGACGGATCCGCTTCCTCATCTGGCAGCGGCATCACGGCGGACGAGGGACTGACGGTCCGTATCCGGCGGCAGCCGACCTCGTATACAGCCGCCGGCGATGTGACCCTTTCGATCCGTGCCCCCAAAACCATCCAGTCGGTCACCGTCAATGGGGATGCGGTCGGGTTTTCCGGAGATAAAAAGACGGATATCACCGTTCATGCGGCAACCGGAACGCTGAAGCTGATGGTTGTATCGACAGACAAGGTCCGGAATGCCACGGTAAAGCTGGCATATGTGGATGCAGAACCACCGGTTGTCACGGTTCATGAATCTGCCGGAAAGGTGACACTGGAGGCAGCAGATGACACCTCTGGCGTGGCCGGCATTTACTATGGTGTGACGGGCCCTGTGTCAGATGTACCGCTCTATCAGGCCTACACGCAGCCCTTTGAGGAAGAGAAAGACCAGGTTTACTGGTGGTATGCAGTTGACAAGGCTGGAAATATGACAGCCCCGGTGAGCGGAACGTTCACCGAGGCTGAGTCTCTTTCATTCTCAAAGAAGAGCTATTTTGTCACGCCGGGCAGCTCGCTGACCATCCATGCGGATGTCAGACCGAAGAACGCGTATGTCAATAATCTTACCTATACATCCTCGGATGAGAAGGTTTTCCGAATCGATCAGGGGAACATCATTGTTCCGGTTTCTGAAGGAAAGGCAGAGGTGACGGCGTCTGCGGAAGGCCTTCCAGATGCGACAGCCGAGATTACTGTGTCGGACGCGAAAACGGTAACGATTACAGCGGTCGGAGACTGTACGCTTGGGACGGACCCGTCCCTGGCGGCTGATACCAGTTTCCCGGCTTTCCAGGCTGTCCACGGAGACAGTTACTTTTTCCAGAATGTGCGTGATATCCTCAGCCAGGACGATGCGACCATCGCGAATTTCGAAGGAACCCTGACGACATCCGATCAGAGAGCGAACAAGAAGTTTACATTTAAGGGGGATCCAGCTTATACGGCGATCCTGAAGGACGGGAGCATCGAGACGGTGACACTTGCCAACAATCACACGATGGATTACGGCGAGCAGGGGCTGAAGGATACGGAGGATGCGCTGACCGGTGCCGGGATTGCCTGGTGCAATGGAAACGATATCGCCTATCAGGAACTGAATGGAGTCAAATGTGCATATATCGGCATCTATGCGGTTGAGAACGGGCTGGAGAGTCTGGACCAGCTGAAAAGTGCTGTTAAGCAGGCGAAGGCGGAGGATGCACAGCTTGTGGTCGTTGACTTCCACTGGAACTCGGAGCTGGTCGAGGAGCCAAATGAGGATATGGTGACGCTGGGACATGCGGCGGTTGATGCCGGCGCAGACCTGGTCGTCGGCTCCCATTCCCACATCGTGTCCGGCATTGAAAAGTACAATGGGAAGTTCATTGTGTATGGACTTGGGAACTTCTGCTTCGGCGGCAACCTGCACCCGAGGGACATGGACGCCATGATGTTCAGACAGACCTTTACGGTTACTGGAGACGGCGCGCAGAAGGATGACAATATTGCAATTATCCCGGTCTCTGTCAGTTCAGACAGCAGCTACAACAATTACCAGCCGACACCCGTTTCCGGAAGTGCGGCGGATCAGATCATGCAGAAGATCAATGCGAGGAGCAAACAGTTTGGTACGACATGGGATTCGTACATGAAAGAGGTCTCCTGAGCAGGAAAAAAGCGAAAAGTCCGGCGGAATCTTCCGCCGGACTTTTGCATTTCAGGAGGATATACCATGTCAGGACACAGAAGACAGCGGCAGTCATACAGGCAGGAACAGTACTCGATTCGGCGACTCCGTCGTCATCTCGTGCTCCGCGCTTGATGATGAGCGGACGCCGGGAGTTTTCACAAAAAAAGGGAAGCCTGCAAAGGCTTCCCGAACGTAGCGGAGAGGAGATTCGAACTCTTGACACTGCGGGTATGAACCGCATGCTCTAGCCAACTGAGCTACTCCGCCATATATGGATTCTGACTTCTGATGGGACCTACAGGGCTCGAACCTGTGACCCCCTGCTTGTAAGGCAGATGCTCTCCCAGCTGAGCTAAGATCCCACAATCTTCAATCAGAATGACAATCTGTTCTCTCGAACGCGATGACTTTGATATCATACATGCCGGGAGACAGATTGTCAAGATGTTTTATAAAAATATCAGCAAAATTTAGTCCTCATCCGCTTCGGTCTCAGATTCACGGTAGTAGGTACCGTTGATGGCAGACTGTGAGGCATCGTCTCCGCCCACCGTCACCCTGAGAACATCTCCTGAGACGGAAAATGTGATGGTGTAGTCATCATCCCCCGTGTACACAGCTGTCTGTCCGGAAACCTGTGCATTGCCATGGATACCGCAGCTGGCGAAAGAGAAGGATAAATCGGTGTCATTGTCAAGACTGAGCGTGACGGATTCGCTGTCGTCCTCCTTGCTGAAGGAGCCGGTGAACTGATCAACACCCTGCAGTGTATCGCTGGAATCATCACCGTCCGCATCCGCATCATAGACGGAAGGCGTATCATCCTCAGCACCATTCTGATGCTGCTCATCGTAGGTGACGATGTCTCCTCTGTCGGCTGTTCCGGAAGCTGCCGATGTCTGAGGCTGCGTGGTATTCTGTGCGTTCTGGCTTGTGGATGGCTGACTGGTCTGGTCTGTCGTCCCGGACTGTCCGTCTGCTGATGAAAGAACGAGATCCGGACGGGCATCAGCTGAACCGGACGAGGCAGCTGACTGGGTGGCGGAACCGCCCTGCGCTGCAGGGGTCTGGCTGCCGCTGCTCAGATTGCCGGACTGTGTACTGGTACAACCGGAGAGAAGCACGCCTGTCAGGCTGAGGACAGCTCCGAGCAAAACGCCAAATTTTACATATCTCTTGATCATTCGAAGTTACCTCCTGTCATCCATTTATACCATTATTCGGCTGCTTTGTCACAGAAACAGGAGAAACTTAAGAAAAAATGCGGAAGCTGGGTTATTACCCGGCACGGGTAATGAGAGAGGAAACAGAGGCCTCAGCATCCGCGGCAGCGTGAGCAGGCCTTTCCGGACATCCGGAAGCCGGACTTGCCGGACCTGATGGAAGACCGGCCAGTGTTGTGAAGATGACGGGCGCTGACAGACAATTTGGGAAGAAACGGCCCGAGCGTTCGATTTCCCGGTGCCGGCGGACAAGATTTCGCCTGGAGCGTCCGGAGTCGGGAGAAAGGTTTTCGTATACTGTCTCGGCGTTGAGACCGTTCCAGGAGGGCCGGTTCCGATAGATCTGGATGGAGGACCACCAGTAGTCAAATGCAGCCCGTACATAGCCGAGATCGCGCGCAACGAGATGGACATAGATCAGGGCATTCACGATTTCATCCCTGCCGTTCAACAGACAGAGGGAGAGCTTCAGGTTTGAGCCATTCTGAAAGAGCCTGCGGTCATCCTGTGTCAGCCAGCCGGTTTTCAAATAATGCTGAAGGATTATGAGAACATCGCGGCAGGCCTCTTCCTCTGTATAGGCTCCGAACTTTCCGGTCAGCAGAAAAGCCCGGTCGCTGAAAATGGAGAAAGCGTATACCTCGATCCCGAGTCGGCGTTTTTCTTCCAGAACCGAGTCGATGAATCGTTTCTTGCTGGCTTCGTCCCACAGAAGCATGCTGCCGAATTCCATCATGATGTAAACGACTTGATTGCCGGATAAGAGTCGTGGCGCCATGTCATCTCCTTTCACTGCACTCCGGGTCAGACTGATTTTGTGAATCAGGCGACGGGGCAGAATAAAACAGTCAAACAAATAATAGGAACAGATATCATAATAACAGGGAAGAGATGAAAGACAAATGGACAAAATATATGAATTATTGGAATAATTTCTAGAAAACGTGCATAAATAATCGTTTTTCAGTCAGAAAAGACGGTTGTCTGACAGAACTGACGCGGAGGAGACATCTGAAGAGGGGAGATCCAGAGATGGAAGTTCATCGATGATTTTCGATGCCAGAAGGGCACGCTTGATCATATATGCGGTTTCCGGATAACGGATCTCGACATCGGACAGCCTGGAACTGTCGTAGGGCTGGCCGCTGACGAAGGCATTCACAAGCTTCCAAATTTCCTCCGCTTCCCAATTGTGCTCGGCGTGTGCCTCTACCTGCTCGATCTGACCCTGGTCCCGCATCAGATGCAGGTGGAAATCACGTTCAATCAGCGTCGCGTTCAGGGTTTCGAGCATCATGGAAAAGTGTTCCGTGTCCCAGGCAGAGAGGTACATACACTTGCAAAGCCCCTTGGTGAAAAACGGCTTGTCGAAATAGCAGTCCAGAAGATCGTAGAAGCGGTGTCTGTGCCCGTCATTCTCAAACAGATTATGATGTGCCAGATTCAGGATACACTTTTCTGTCCACTTCATGACGGCCGCTCCCCCTCGAAGATCCTTTCTTTGATATTGATCACTATAGCGACTTTTCAGCTGACAGACAAGCCCTTGACACGCAGAATCCCCTCGCTCATAATCGGGAATAAATGAAGGCGTCGAGCGGCTGGAAGATGCATCGGGCAGCCGGAATTGAAGTGGAAAAGCTGGAAGTGAGGTGTCAGTATGAGTTGGAGCAATCTGGGACAGAAACTGGCCAGGATCGGGCGCGATACAAAGAATGGTGTTCAGAAGATGAGCGACAGCGTCTCCATCAAGGGACGGATCTCCGCGGAGAAGCGTTCTCTTGAGAGACTTTTTGCGGTCATTGGGGAAAGTGTCTACAAGGAGAATCCGGACAGTCCGAGGAAAGGGCTGGAGGATGAGTATGCGGCTGTAAAGGTTGCATATGCGAATATCGAAAAGTATTCGAAACAGCTTGACGAGGTCAACGGGATTGTCTACTGTCCAAACTGTGGCAAGCCGGCTGATCCGGGTGACAAATTCTGTGCGAAGTGTGGGGCAAGACTGTCGCCGGAGGAAGGGGCTGGCACAAAGGTTGCCCAGGATTTTCGGGAAGTCGGTCAGGAAGTCGGGAAGCTCGCGGGAAGTGCAGCAGACAAAACAGGGGAGTTCTTCGGGAGTGCAGCGGCAAAGACGAAGAATGGGTTCACAAGTCTGAAGGAACGCAGTGCGAAGTTTGTGAAGGATACGTCCAGGAAGCTGACCCGGAGGATGGAGGATGTTCCGCAGGATCCGGAGCTGACCGGAAGTCTCCAGGAAGAACAGGCGGAGACGGGCACGGACGCGGAAGCGCGGCCGGCAGATGCAGCGCCGGCGCAGCAGGCAGCAGATACTGAAGCGCCTGCAGAGCAGGCAGCAGCTGCTGAAGCGCCCGCAGAGCAGGCAGCAGATGCCGGGATACCCGCGCAGATGGCAGACGCCGGGCCATTCGGTCAGGAAGTGAAGCAGCAGACAGAGGCAGAAACTGTGGAGGCATCTCCTGCAGAACAGGAGCAGGCAGCAGATGCGTCTGCAATGAATGTGAAACAGGCAGATGAGGCTGTGGAGGATGGAAAGGACAGGAAAACAGAGTCATGACGCGTACATACCGGATCTTCATCATCAACCCCGGATCGACATCCACCAAGTTGTCGTTATTTGAAAACGATAAGAACATCTATACGACAGACGTCTTCCATGACTCAAAGATTCTTCTTTCATTTCCAACCATCAATGATCAGCTGGATTACCGCATGAAGGTTATCTACGATTTCCTGAAGGAGGATCACATCGACCTGACCGGCATCGATGCGGTTGTCGGCCGAGGCGGAGGCTGCTACGCGGTGCCGGGAGGCATATACCAGATCGATGAGCGGCTGATTGCGGACACAAGAGCGGCCAAGGGCGGGCTGTACCACGCGTCCATGCTGGGCGTCCAGATGGCGAACGAGGTGCATCAGAAATACGGCGGAATCATGATCATGATGGATCCTCCGGTTGTCGACGAGCTCAGCGATGATGCGCGTATTACAGGACTGAAGGGGGTCTACAGGCGGGCGGTTTCCCATGCTCTGAACCTGAAGGCGACAGCCAGGACCCACGCAAAACGGATGGGAAAGCGGTACGAGGATTGCAACTTCATCGTCTGCCATATCGACGGCGGCATATCGGTGACGGCGCATGAACATGGAAGGATGATCGATGGAAATGACGCCGGCGGCGGTGAGGGACCGTTTACGCCGACCAGGATGGGGAGCCTTGCGGTGACGGATGGAAGACGGGTTCTGCTTGGCCGCTCTGACCGCGAGATCCGGGATCTCTGCTCGCAGGCAGGCGGCCTGTCCTCCTGGTTCGGAACATCCAATTCTGACAAGGTGCATCGGATGGTCGAGGATGGCAATGAGACAGCCGTCCGGGTCTGGAATGCGATGATCTATCAGATCATCAAGTGGATTGGGATGATGAGCACGCCGCTGAAGGGACAGGTTGATGCCATCCTTCTGACCGGCGGACTGCTTCGGTTCCCGGAGATCGGAAAACGGATTGAAGAAAGCTGTAGTTTCATAGCTCCGGTCTACCAGTATCCGGGTGAGTTCGAGCAGGAGGCAATGGCAGCCGGTGCCATGCGGATTCTGACCGGCGAGGAGCAGGTGAAGACTTATCCGGGCAAACCTGTCTGGAGTGGTTTTGACAGCTGACACAGCTGACAAAAAAATTTCGGGAGCCTTCCGATTTCCGAAAGAAATGCTTTGACATTCTATATGATTGGTGGTATTGTCTTCCATAACAGCGAAGGCGCTGACAGGTGGGTTCATCTGTCAGCGCCTTTTTTGTTAAGGCAGCCACTCATCATCGAGTGCGGAATCGCCGATTCGAGTAGGGCAGAGTGAATCTCCTTACTCAATATTCCATAACCAAAATGCAGGTCGTTTTGCAGGCATCGGGAGGGTTCACTATGTGTTCGATCATGTGTTTCACAGATAAGGCACTGAAGCCGGATGAGTTCCGGGAGGCGTTTGACCGCACGATTCCGCGCGGTCCGGACAAAAGCGCGATCACAGAGACTGCGTCAGGCTATCTGTGCTATCACCGGCTGGCGATCATGGATATGTCAGACAGAGGGATGCAGCCATTTGTGAAGGATGGCAATATGGTGATCTGCAACGGTGAGATTTACGGATTCCGCATCCTGATGGGGCAGCTGAAAAACCTGGGATACAAGTTTTCCTCCGTTTCAGACTGCGAAGTCCTTCTTCCAATGTATGAACAGTATGGAACCAGAATGTTCCGCAAGCTGGATGCCGAGTACGCTCTCGTGATTTATGACGGAGCACATGACCGTTATATCGCAGCACGCGATCCGATCGGGATTCGCCCGCTGTTCTATGGCTTTTCAAAGAAAACCGGATCGATCATATTTGCCTCGGAAGCCTGCAACCTTGTTGGCCTGTGCGACCGTATCAAGCCATTTCCGCCCGGATACTACTACATCGGAAAGGCCGGGGCAAAAGAGGGCGAAGGCATCTTCACCCGCTATATGGACATCACGACAGTCGAGGATTACAACCAGGACAGCCTTGAAATCGCATGCCGGACGATCCGCGAAAAGCTGATCAAGGGGGTCGACAAGCGGCTGGATGCCGATGCACCGCTGGGCTTTCTGCTCTCAGGCGGACTTGACTCATCGCTGGTCTGCGCCATATCCGCAAAGATTCTCGGGAAGAAGATCCGGACCTTCGCAATCGGGATGGACAAGGATGCCATAGACCTGAAATATGCGAGGGAGGTTGCGGACTTCATCGGCGCTGAGCACACGGAGGTCTATATGACTGCGCAGGAGGTGATTGACAATCTGCCGACGGTCATCAAGACACTTGGAACCTGGGATATCACGACGATCCGCGCAAGCATGGGCATGTATCTGTGCTGCAAGGCAATTCATGAGCAGACAGATGTGCGTGTTCTGCTGACCGGAGAGATTTCCGACGAACTGTTCGGCTACAAGTACACAGACTTTGCGCCGACGGCGGAGGCTTTCCAGGCGGAGTCAAAGAAACGCGTCGATGAGCTATATATGTATGATGTCCTGCGTGCGGACCGGTGTATCGCGGACAACAGCATCGAGGCGCGCGTCCCATTCGGAGACCTTGAGTTTGTTCATTACGTAATGAGCATCAACCCAAAGATGAAGATGAACACCTATGACATGGGAAAGTATTTGCTCAGACATGCTTTCGAAAAGGACCATATTCTTCCGGAGAATATTCTGTGGAGGCAGAAGGCAGCCTTCTCTGATGCGGTCGGGCATTCGATGGTCGATGATCTGAAGGCCTACGCCGAGACGAAGTATACGGATGAGGAGTTTCAGAAACGCGCGGCGAGGTACGATTACTGCAGGCCGTTTACAAAGGAAAGCCTGCTGTACCGCGAGATTTTCGAGGAATACTATCCGGGACAGGCAGAGATGATCAAGGATTTCTGGATGCCGAATAAAAGCTGGAAGGGCTGCGACGTCAATGATCCGTCTGCCCGCGTCCTCTCCAACTACGGGGACAGCGGTATCTGAAAACAGTACAACAGAAAGTGGAAGAGCAGTCCATTGGGACTGCTCTTTTTTGGATACCGGGAAACGAGACATGAGCGCATATCACCTGGTTCACAAATTGTACAAAATTAAATTTATTACATATTTATTAGCACTCATATATTGACACTGCTAACAAGCGGTGCTATTGTACTGTATGAGTCCAGCCGTACTGTCTTTGCCGAAGACAACGAAGCGGTACGGAACTCATACAGCGTGGCAGGACCAAAGTGATGAAAGCTGCTATGAGCATGGAACGCCGCGAAAGCAGCGCGGGGACTCATACAGTATGGCTGGTCCGAATGGAATTGAGAGAAGATAAGGGGGAATCGCGAATGATTACAGTACCTGTTTATAACATGATTATACTCCCGAATATTTCGCTGACCTTTAAGAAGGACTTTTTTGACGATGCGTCCACGACAGACATCCATGAGGGAGACGATGTTCTGTTCGTTTTTCAGAAGGAATCCAAGAAGAAGGAAAACCTGACGAAGGACGATTTCTATCCGATCGGAGTCTCAGGCAGAGTTCAGTCGGTTGATTCGGATGGAGATGTGACGATCGAAACACTGGGACGGATGGATCTCGGAGAGGTCGAGATCAGCGGCGAGGAGATCTATGTGCCTTCCGTCCTGCGCGAGGATGTCCAGGATGTTCCGGAAGAGGAGATGAACAAGCGCCTCAACGCCATGAAGGGAAGATTGTTTGAATTTCTGAAGAAGTTCCCGTGGGGGTTGATGGCGCGGCAGTACGTCAACCGCTGGAAGAGCCTCGAGGAGGCTGCTACAGCGCTGTCCTCCTATCTGAGTCTGGATCCGGAGGAACGCTTCCATTTTCTCGAGGTGAACAAGGAATCGGAGCGCCTCGACATGATTGAGAAGGCCATCTACGGCTTTATCGCGGAGTCCGATGTCACCAGCGAGGCGGAGGACGCAGCGAAGAAGACAAATGAGAAGCTCTACCGGGAGGATGCGCTGAAGAAGCAGATCGATTTCCTGCAGAAGCAGCTCGATGAAATGCATCCGGAGAATGTCTCCGATGTGCGTCGCTTCCAGGAAAAGATCGAGAAGTCCGGCATGAACGAGACAGCCCGCAAGGAGGCGGACAAGGTTCTGCAGCGGATGAAGCAGGAGGGAAAGGAAGGCCATGAGTATGGAATGCTCTATGACTACCTGGACTTCGTGACCTCACTTGACTGGAAGAAAGCAAGATCGAAGAAAATCGACCTGAAAAAGGCACAGGAGATTCTGGACGAGGATCACTACGGATTGAAGAAGGTCAAGAACCGTGTGATTCAGCAGCTTGCGGTCATGAGCCTGAACAGGAAACAGTCCGGCTCGATTCTTCTGTTCGTTGGAGCGCCTGGAACCGGCAAGACAAGCATCGGGCAGAGCATTGCAAAGGCACTTGGAAGAAAGTATGTCCGCATTTCTCTTGGAGGCGTACGCGACGAGGCGGAAATCAGGGGCCACCGCAGAACCTATATCGGTGCAATGCCCGGACGCATTATGAATGCGATGAAGACAGCCGGTACTTCTAATCCGGTCATCGTGCTGGACGAGGTCGACAAGCTGAGCCGGGACTACAACGGCGATCCGGCTTCTGCTCTCCTCGAGGTGCTCGACCCGGAGCAGAATTTCAGCTTCACGGATCATTATATGAATGTTCCGTATGATCTGTCGGATGTACTGTTTGTCTGCACGGCGAACACGACGGATACAATCCCGGAACCGCTGCTCAACCGTATGGAGGTCATTCAGTTCCCGGGATACACAGCGGTCGAGAAATTCCAGATTGCAAGGCGCCATCTGCTCCCGAGAGCGATGAAAGCAGCCGGAATCACGACGGACCAGCTTGAGGTAACCGACGATGCGATCCGGACCGTCATATCGGGATACACGATGGAGTCCGGTGTCCGCGGGCTGAAGAAACAGATGGATACACTCTGCAGATATGCGGCCGTCCGGATTGTGGAGCAGTCCCAGGAGAGTACGGGCAAGAAGTCTACCGCACTGAGTCTGCCGCAGGGTGAGGCAGGCAGCGCAGATGCCGGTAAAAGTGATCACACGGCACTTCGAATTGTAGTCGGAAAGGATGATGTGCGGCAGTATCTGGATCAGCATCCGATCCACCACGACTCTATTCTGGAGGAAAAGAAGCCTGGCATCGTGACAGGGCTTGCATGGACCGCAGCAGGCGGGGATATTCTTTTCATCGAGACCTTGTTCACCAAGGGAAACGGGAAGGTGATCATCACCGGACAGCTTGGCGATGTGATGAAGGAATCGGTGCAGATTGCGATCTCCCTCGTCAAGGCCATGTATCCTGAGAAGGAAGAGCTGTTTGAGAAAAATGATCTTCACATCCATGTTCCGGAGGGCGCGATCCCGAAGGACGGTCCTTCCGCGGGTATCACACTGACGACGGCGCTGGCATCCCTGGTTACAGGTCGGGAGGTCAGCCCGGAGTGGGCGATGACCGGAGAGGTGTCGCTTCGTGGAGGAGTCATGCCGATCGGAGGCCTTCCGGAGAAGCTGATGGCTGCGCAGCGGGCAGGAATCAAGCGGGTCTTCGTTCCATATGAGAATGTGGAGGACCTCGACGAGGTCGCAGATGAGGTGAAGGAGGCACTGGAGATCTTCCCGGTCAGGAAAGTACGGGACGTGCTGGAGAAGCTGAATCTGGAACCCGACCAGTCTGACAGCACCGGAAAGGGCGGGACTTCGGGTAAGAAGGGCGGCTCCGCGAAGAAAAAGGCGGAGAAAGCTTCCATACCGGCAGATCCATTTGGCAACCTGAAGGCATTCTGGGGCGAGAAGGGTGTGACGGAGGTGCCGGTCAGACCACTTGACACAGGAAGAGCACCGCAGGTACATGAGGAGACCGGACGCTGATGAAGCGTAAATTCGGGCCGCAGGCAGCAATCTGCCTGCGGCTTTTTTGAAGGAGACCGTTCATCATCGAGTGTGGAGCACGGGATGACGGTGGAGTCACTGGATGGCGGCATCCTTGCCCGAGGGGTGTTTCTCTGATAAAATGTTCAGCGGTGTCGCAAACCGTCATCCGGCTTTGCACGTAAAACGCAGTATAACGGGCCTATCAGGCTGATTGAGGATGCGGGATGTGCGGCATCAAGGGGATGAAAATGAAGACAGGGGATTATGAATCATGAACAAGAAGGAAATATCGGAGATCAAGAAACAGCTGACGGTACAGAAGAATACCTTCACCCGCATTGCAGGCTGTTATGTCAGCGCCGAGAAAGAGAAGATTACAACATTCTCGCAGATGTTTCAGCGGCTGGAGGAAGAGGAGATGTTCAAGTACTTTGAAATCTTCCGTAAGACCCTGTCCGGGACACTGGGGAAAAATCTGATCAACATGGACTTTCCGATGGAGAGCGAGGAGGAGGACGGAACGCAGGCATTTCTGTACCGCCTGGCGAAAAGCGAGCTGGAGGATGAGGAGCTTCTGGATGCTTTCTACGATAAGGTCATCGAAAGCTATACGACCGGTGAAAACTACCTGATCCTTCTTCTGTACAACAACTACGATGTTCCGGGGAAGACGACGGATGAGATCGAGATGCTGGATGCGTCCAGCTCTGTGTTCAGCTATTTTCAGTGCGCGATCTGCCCGGTCGATCTTTCGAAGCCGGCGCTCTCCTATTCCCCGGCAGAGCAGGTGTTCAAAAACCGGGAGCGGGACTGGGTGGTGGCGATGCCGGAGGTCGGTTTCATGTTCCCGGCTTTCAATGACAGAGCAGCGGATATCCACCATACGCTTTATTACTCGAAGGATTCGGAGGATCTCCACTTTGATCTGACGGACAAACTGCTGGGCTGCCAGGCGCCGCTTTCCGCAGGGCTTCAGAAGGAAGCGTTTCAGACGGTCGTCGAGGAGACCCTTGGACGGGACTGCAGCTTTGAGACGGTGCGGAACCTGCATGACAGTCTCCAGGAAATTCAGCAGCAGGCAAAGGACGCGGATAGTCCGGATCCGGTTTCACTCGACAAGGTTACGATGCGAAACCTGCTGGAGAAGAGCGGCGCCAGCCCGGAGGATATGCACGCATTTGACCAGAGCTTCGAGGAAAATGCAGGCGAAAAGGGAACGCTGATGCTTTCCAATGTCTGCAGCAGTCGGAAGTTTGAGGTCCATACGCCGGATGTCACCGTGACGGTCAGTCCGGACCGGACAGACCTGGTCCGCACGCAGATCATCGACGGGCGGGAATGCCTTGTCATCCCGATCTCGGATGATGTGCAGGTCAACGGCATCACAGTGAAGCACCTGACGCCCGGGACGGATGACCAGAAAGGGGAATGAGCATGAGAGTTGGAACCGGTTATGATGTGCACAGGCTTGTCGAGGGAAGAAAACTGATCCTTGGCGGGGTAGAGATCCCGTATGAGAAGGGACTTCTTGGACACTCCGATGCGGATGTGATCCTCCATGCGATCATGGACGCTCTGCTCGGCGCGGCAGCGCTTGGGGACATCGGACAGCATTTTCCGGACAAGGATCCGGCCTATGAAGGCATTTCCAGTCTGAAGCTGCTGGGGAAGGTCGCGGAGCTTCTGGATGAGCACAACTATGTGATCGAGAACATTGACTCAACAATCATCGCACAGAGACCCAAGCTGATGTCCTACCTGCCTCAGATGCGTCAGAATGTTGCAGATACGCTTCATCTGGACCTTTCCCAGGTCAGCATCAAGGCAACGACGGAGGAGGGGCTTGGATTCACAGGAAATGGAGATGGCATCGCCGCACAGGCAGTCTGCTGTCTCTCCAGCCTTCGGGACGCTGTCACAGATGACAGAATGCAGCCGGCGGGGGGCTGCGCAGCCTGCCCGCGGACACGCCTGGCACAGAACGGCGTCTGAGGACGGCAGGGCTCAACCGGCAGCCAGGCAGGCTGGATGCATGGAAGCGGCATGACGCAGAACGTCGGTTTAATTTGTCAGATGGGTAGATGAAGTCGGGTGCAGGGCAGCAGTTTGACAAGCCAGGCAGTTTCGGCGTACAGAAGACCAGATAATGGCCGGAAAGGACTGTATGGAATTTCTGAGACTTCCTAGAGAACAGAATATCCTGACGAAACCGCTGTATGAGGAGGTTTTTCAGGAAGATAAAGGGGCGTTCTCTGACTATTATTACCAGGAGGTTGCCCCAGGGAGCACAATCTATGCAGCCCGCCAGGCACCGGAGGATATCTGCTCGATGGTGCATCTGAATCCGACGAGACTTCTCTGGAACGGTGAACAGATCACAATTCCTTACATTGTTGCGGTGGCAACGAGAAAGGAGCTTCGCCACAGAGGGCTTATGCGAAACCTTCTGGACCTGATCTTTCAGGACCTGAAGGCAGAAGGGGTTCCATTTGCCTTCCTGATGCCGATTAACGAAGCCATCTACAGGCCGTTTGGGTTTGAGAGAACCTGGACCTGGCAGTGGGAGGAGAATGTGCTCGGCAGGGAGACAGGAGGAGACAGGAAATATGTGGCGGCTGCCTCGCTGAGTGACGAAGAGCTGGCTTCTTTTGCGGATCGTGTCAATTGCGCGCTGAGCAGGCGGTTTGAACTGTTCACGGAACGTTCCCTTCCCTATTACAGACGTCTCGAGAAGGAACAGAAGGCTTCCGGCGGAGAGCTGCAGATTCTGATGGAAGACGGAAGGCCGGCAGCGGCGGTTCAGACTGCAAGGGAAGCCTATCCGCCGATGATGTGCCGGATCATGAATCGCGAAGCGTATGAGAGACATTTGCGCTCCGCTTCTGACACGCCCTTCAGGCATGCGTATGTCTGCGAAGTTGTCTGAAAGACAGGAAGAGCAGAACACGGAAAATCGGATGACCGCCTTGCCGGCAGTCTCTCCGGGTCTGTCTGGGAGATGAGATGACCGCCTCTGGCTGATATTGACAAGCGAAAGCGGGACAGATACACTGAAAAGTGCTGAAATATGCACGTTTATCAAACATTCTGTGAGGAGATTGACCATGCTTCTTTACAACACACTGACAAAAAAACGAGAGGAATTTGTCCCGATCACGCCGGGAAAGGTCTCGATGTATGTCTGCGGACCGACCGTCTACGACTTCATTCACATCGGAAATGCCCGGCCGATGATCGTCTTCGATACACTGAGACGCTATTTTGAACACAAGGGTTACGAGGTCAACTACGTTTCTAACTTTACCGACGTGGATGACAAGATTATCAAAAAGGCGAACCAGGAAGGCGTCACGGCAGCGGAGATTTCCGAGCGCTATATCAAAGAATGCAAGAAGGACATGGAAGGGATGAACGTCCGGCCGGCGACAACCCATCCGCGTGCGACGCAGGAGATCGGCGGCATGATCAGCATGATTGAGGAGCTGATTGAGAAGGGATATGCCTACGTGGAGGACGGAACCGTCTACTTCAGCACGCGCAAGGATCCGGGCTACGGGAAGCTTTCCCACAAGAACCTGGACGACCTTCGCTCGGGAGGTCGCGATCTCAAGGTCACGGGTGAGGACGAGAAGCATGATCCGCTCGACTTTGTGCTCTGGAAGCCGAAGAAGGAAGGAGAGCCGTTCTGGAATTCGCCGTGGGGCGAAGGCAGACCGGGCTGGCACATTGAGTGCTCCGTCATGGCAAAGCATTACCTGGGAGATACGATCGATATCCATGCCGGCGGGGAAGATCTGGTGTTCCCGCACCATGAAAACGAAATTGCACAGTCTGAGTGTGCAAATGGTGCTCCATTTGCACACTACTGGCTCCACAATGCGTTTCTGAACATTGACAACCGCAAGATGTCCAAGTCGCTCGGAAACTTCTTCACAGTCAGGCAGATCGGGGAGAAGTACGACTTGATGGTCCTTCGTCTATTCATGCTCAGCGCGCACTATCGTTCTCCGCTGAACTTCTCGAAGGAGCTGATGGATTCCGCAAAGGCAGCCTACGAGCGCATCACGAACGCTGTCGACAATCTGGATTATCTCCTGTCTGTCGTAAAGACGGAGGCTGCATCCGACGAGGAGAAGAAGAAAATCGCCGAGGCTGAGGGGTTCACGGAGAAGTTTGACACGGCGATGGACGATGATGTGAATACAGCAGACGCGCTTTCCGCTGTCTTTGATCTTGTCCGTTTTGCGAATGCCGAGGCGTCGGCAGAAAGCTCGAAGGAATTTCTTGAGTCGATCAGAGAGGAGCTTCTGCAGCTGTGCGATATTCTTGGCCTGAAGGTCGAGAAGAAGAAGGAGGTCCTTGATTCTGAGATCGAGGAGCTGATTGCACAGCGCCAGGCAGCCAGAAAGGCAAAGGACTTCGCGAAGGCAGACGCGATCCGCGACCAGCTCCAGGGAATGGGAATCACTCTCCTCGATACCCGGGAAGGGGTCAAATGGAAGAAAGCGTGACGGTTCTGAAGACGGCGGAGGAGCCCGCAGCAGCGGACCTGCAGACAATTGTTGATCATTACTGCGGGCTGCCGCAGAAGGACTGGATGCAGTATTCTCCCCTGACACTTGCCTGGATCGGCGATACCGTGTTTGATCTGATTGTGCGGACAGCGCTCGTGAAGCAGGCCAATATGCAGACAGAGAAGCTTCACAGGCAGGCGGCTGCCCTTGTAAACGCCAGAATGCAGGCGGAGGGAGCGCTTCGGATCCGTGCGTCTTTCAGTGCGGAGGAAGAAGCTGTCTACAGAAGGGGCAGGAATTCAAACCCGCATCACAACGCGAAGAATGCAGACAGGGAGCAATACCTCGAGGCAACCGGCTTCGAGGCACTGCTTGGCTATTTATATCTGAGGAGACGTTACAGCCGGATCATGGAGCTGGTAAAGGCGGCATATCCGGCTCTGTAGGCGTGAAAAGCGTCAGAACATACAGCGGATTGCGCCCCGGCCCTGCGGGTGGAGCACAGGATCAGGCCTGAATGCAGATTTGCAGGAGAAGCTGCAGATCAGCCGCTGGGCGAAGACGCATACAAAATAGGATAGATATGGAAAACAGCCAGAATACAGAAGAAGAACAGCTGATCATTGAGGGCAGAAATCCTGTGCGGGAGGCATTTCGCGCAGGACGCACGATCGACAGGCTGTATGTGCAGGACGGACTCAAGGATGGACCCGTTCTCGCGCTTGTCAGCAAGGCAAGAAAATCGGATGCCATTGTAACCTTTGTCTCAAAAGAACGTCTTGACGAGATGTCAGAGACCGGAAAGCATCAGGGCGTGATCGCTCAGTGTGCTGCCTACGCCTACGCGGAGGTGGAGGACCTGCTTGAGAGAGCGAGAGAGAAGGGGGAGGCTCCATTTCTCTTTCTGCTCGATGATATCGAAGATCCGCACAATCTCGGCGCGATTATCCGTTCTGCCAATCTGATGGGTGCGCATGGCATCATCATTCCGAAGAGAAGGGCAGTCGGGCTGACGGCAACCGTCGCCAAGGCTTCGGCAGGTGCACTCAACTACACACCCGTCGCACGGGTTGCGAATCTTTCACAGACCATTGAGCAGCTGAAGAAAGAAGGCATGTGGTTTGTCTGTGCGGACATGGACGGGGAACTGATGTATGATCTGAATCTGACCGGCCCGATTGGGGTTGTGATCGGCAATGAGGGCTCTGGTGTCAGCCGTCTGGTGAAGGAGAAGTGTGATTTTACCGCGCGGATCCCGATGAACGGGGATATCGACTCGCTGAATGCGTCAGTTGCAGCCGGCGTGCTTGGCTATGAGATCGTCAGGCAGAGAATGAAGAAGGGCTGAGGCATTTGGCGATGAAGAAGAAGTACGTTGTGTTCGGTGTCGACCGGTTTGGAGCAGCCGTAGCCAGAACGCTTGAGAAGGGCGGCAGTCAGGTGATTGCCGTGGATATTGATCCGGTGAAGATTCAGCAGATTGCGGAGGATGTCAGCTACGCGATGACGGCAGATGTCCTGGACCCGGAGGCTATCGAGGGTCTCGGGCTGAAAAACATCGACGGGGCGGTCATCACGATGGTGGACCATATGGAAGCTTCCATCGTCTCCGCGATGACCTGTGTGGACAGACATTTTCCGTATATCCTTGCAAGGGCAAAGAATGAAGTTCACGGGCGGATTCTGGAGAAAATCGGAGTGGATCGAATTGTCTACCCGGAACAGGAGATGGGAACCCGTGTCGGAAAGTTCATGGATGACCGGGACTTTATGGACTGGATCGAGCTTTCACCGGAATACAGCCTGGTGGAGGTCCGCGTTCCGGAGGAATGGGTCGGGAAGACGCTCACGCAGCTCAATCTCAGAAGAACATGCTCCTTTAATGTGGTCGGGCTGAAGGATGAGGATGGCATCATCGTCACTCCGGATCCGGACATGCCGCTCACCGCGAACCTGATGATGTACATCATCGGACACAATGCGGATCTGGAGAAGATCAAGCAGTAAAATTTATACTGGGCAGCGCATGGATGCTGTGCTATAATATTTTTCTATCTGGGCACACCAGAATCAAACAATCAGTGAGGAAGCAGGGAGATTGCAATCATGAAAGTCTTTGTTACAATCATTTTTATTCTGATCAGTGTCGCGCTGACCGCGATTATCCTGATGCAGGAAGGCAAGGATGCCGGACTTGGAACCATCGGTGGAATCGGTGAAACCTACTGGGCAAAGAACAAGTCCAGGTCGGTAGAGGGCAATATGGTCCGGTTCACGAAGCTGCTGGCTGCAATCTTCCTTGTACTTGCCATTCTTTTGAATATGATGCCGGACAAGAACACAACGGCAGCCACAACGACAGCGCAGACGGAAGCAGCTGTTTCCTCCACTGAGAGCGAGACTGCGGCTGTAGCTTCTACTGAGGCAGAGGCAGGCACAGAGAAGAGCGGGACAGAAGCGGAGACCGCCGTTCAGAAGGAAACCCTCCTTGCAAACACCGAGCAGGGAACGGAGGCCAAGTAAAAAAGGTGTCAGCCGAAAAAGTGTTTGACACGTATCTGGCTTTATGGTAGATTATAGAAGTTGACGGCAAACGCCGTCAATCAGCTGCTGTGGCTCAGTCGGTAGAGCGTCACATTGGTAATGTGGAGGTCACCAGTTCGATTCTGGTCAGCAGCTCAACCGCAAACCCTAGTAAAATCAAGGGTTTGCGGTATTTTTTTGCCCTGAAAAAAGTGGCTTGAAAGTCTCCCCGGGGAGACCTTGCCTAACATTTGCCTAACAATTTTTTCATTTCTTCCGCCGGGACGTGTTCTGAAGCGATGTGAAACGTTCTGATTCACCATCTTCTGAGATTTCTCCCGGGAAATTGGCCTTCAGGGTGCTGTGTAAATTCGATTGCGGAGGAATGCTATCCATGAAGCAGGGGACCCAAAACGCCGTGTTATTAACATGGGGGACTGATAGCAAGAAGCGTGAAATAGCTTGAAAACCGCCTTTGTACCTAATTTGTATCCAGAAGGTGAGAAAAAACTTATAGGGACATGGTTTGACACAATCTGAATCGTTCCAATTTCCCGGACTCGTCATTTGTAAGATGTGCCAATAAGAAGGACGCCTCACCGTCAGGGCGTCCTTCGTTCTTCTATTAAGCTTCTGAAGTGTGCTGTTTTGCTCTTAGGCTGGTTAGCAATTTGTTTTTCTCTTCCAGGGAAAGCTGGGAGACTTCTGCCATAATCTCATTGTCCAGCGCAGTACTGAGATATTGAGTATTCGTCAGCCCGACGATTTCGTCTAGTGACACATGCATCAGAGATTGCTATGCAGGCAGGAATGGACTTCTTAAGAATCGCTGATAATTGTTTGAAATTTGAGTAAAGGTTATAATAAGAAACAGTATAAACAAATATTGTGAGGAGCAATCATGATTACTGGAATCATAAAAAATAAGGTAGATAAGATCTGGACGGATATCTGGGCAGGGGGGTTGACTAATCCACTGACTGTGATTGAGCAGCTGACTTATCTGATGTTTATTCGTTCCCTGGATGAGAATGAGCTCGCAACAGAAGAGATGGAGAGTATGTCCGGTGAGAAGATGGAGAAAATCTTTCCGTCTTCCGACATCGGACAGGCAATGCGCTGGAGCCATTTCAAGGAGATGGAAGCAAGGGATATCTTTAAGATTATCTCAACATATGTATTTCCAGCTATTAAGAATATGAAAAATGGCAAACTGCCGGATTTTGACACCCAGGGGAATATGATTCCTGTATCGGGAGAGGCGGACGAAAGTATGTCTGCATTCAGCAGATATATGGCGGATGCTACATTCTTGATTCCTACGCCTCAGGTCCTTCAGAAGATTATTACTGGACTGGATGATCTGTATTTGAATGACGTAAAAGACCTTGATATGCAGGGTGATGTGTACGAGTACATGCTTGGCAAGCTGAGCCAGGCTGGACAGAACGGTCAGTTCAGGACTCCGAAGCATATCAGGGAGATGATGGTTGAACTCTTGCAGCCAACTCCTGATGATCTAATCTGTGATCCGGCTTGCGGCACAGCCGGTTTTCTTGTCTCCAGTGCGGCATATATCCGCACGCACTACGAAGATACTATGACCGATGACCAGTGGAAGGCGTTCGGGACGACAACATTCACAGGCTTTGATACGGATCCTACGATGCTGCGTATATCCGCAATGAACCTGATGCTTCACTCTATCAGCAATCCCCAGATTGCTTATCAGGACAGCGTTTCACTGCATAATACGATTTCGAATAAGTTTACAGTATGCCTTGCTAACCCGCCTTTTAAGGGGACAGTTGACTCAGAAATCATCAGTGATGACCTTAAGGCCGTTGCGCCAACCAAGAAGACAGAGCTTTTATTTGTAATTCTATTCCTCAGGATGCTCCAGAACGGGGGCAGATGTGCATGCATTGTCCCGGATGGCGTGCTCTTTGGAAGCAGTAAAGCTCATAAAGCGGTCAGAAAAGAACTGGTGGAAAAACATCATCTGCGTGCGGTCATCTCTATGCCTTCGGGCGTTTTCAAGCCATATGCCGGTGTTTCAACAGCGATCCTGGTTTTCACGAAGACGGGAGCCGGAGGAACCGACAAAGTCTGGTTCTATGACATGAAAGCTGATGGACTCAGTCTGGATGATAAGAGATCGCCAATTTCTGAGAACGACATTCCGGATATCGTTAGCCGTTTTCATCACCTTGAAGGGGAAGAGGACAGACAGCGGACAGATCAGAGCTTCTTTGTACCAAAGCATGAGATTGTGGATAACGACTACGACCTCTCAATCAATAAATACAAAAAGGTAGAGTACAAAGCTGTCGAATACCCACCGACTGGAGAGATTCTAGCTGAAATCAACAAGCTTGAGAAGCAGATTCAACAGAGTCTGAATGAGCTAGGCGTCATGCTTAAGGATGAATAACAATCCGTATTGACTGAACTCAGAGGGCGAAAGATTCGAGCAATAAGCGAAGCGTTTTCGAGTCTGAGGACGTTGGCAAATCCGTATTTGTGGGGATGGTTGTATGAAGAAAAAACTCACAGATTTATGTGATATTCAGTATGGCTATGCGTTTGACTCTAAATTATTCACGAACGATGAAGGATATATTCCGTTAATAAGGATTCGTGATGTACAACGGGGATTTTCTGAAACCTATTATTCTGGAAAGTATCCGGTTGAGTATGTTGTTCATCCCGGTGATTTACTTGTTGGAATGGATGGGGAGTTTAATATTTCACGCTGGAAAGATCGGGATGCACTTTTAAATCAGCGAGTATGTAAAATTACAGCAAAAAACGGAACCTCAGAAGAATATATTCGTTTCGCTCTTTCAAAAGCACTGAAGGAGATAGAACAAAGGACTTCGTTTGTTACGGTAAAACATCTTTCTGCTAAAGAATTGAACAGACTTGTTTTAGATATACCGTGTTACTCTTCGCAAGTACATATAGTTGGATTGTGTTCTTCGCTGGAAAGGATAATAGAAAAACGAAAGAAGCAGCTGCAAATACTTGATGAACTCATCAAAGCCCGATTTGTCGAGATGTTTGGGGATTTAGCAGATCCTGCTTGCAAATGGGAAAAATGTAAGTTGGTGGATGTTTGCGTTAATTCTGATGA
>OCTW011613071.1_pt1 | contig 54045 bp, 48 predicted proteins | sample 1539671 | NCBI WGS metagenome assembly OCTW01 (sample SAMN02144230, study PRJEB22623) | gut metagenome | biome: sheep rumen | host: Ovis aries | place: New Zealand | reverse complement strand
TGTAAATGGACTTTTTGGGCTTAGGTAATAACCTAAGCCTGTTTTGTACAAGGAGGAAATGATTATGGCATATTATGAAGAAAATCCTAATAATCAACAACCTGAGACACAGGGACAACCGGTTCAACCAGAGCCTCAAGTTCAGCAGGCAGAGCAGGGTAACCAGGGACAGCAGTTCCAACAGAATCAGCAGTATCAACAGGGTAACCAGGGACAGCAGTTCCAGCAGGCAGGACAACAGCAGTATCAGCAGACAAGCCAAGGATATAATGTTGTAGATGCTGGACATAGTCCAACACAGATTATGGTATTTGGTATTGTTTCATTATGTGTATCTGTAATAATTGGATGGACAGTAATTTTCGGAATTCTTTCTATTGTATTTGGTGCTCTTGCAATGAGCTGGTCTAAGAAGTATATGCAGGCAAATCCAAATGTTGATAATGGTCAGGTTAAGGCAGGAAGAATAACTGGTATTATTGGATTTATTTTTGGAATCATTGATGTTGTTTTTGGAACTATTACTTGGATTTCAGTTGGTTGCGTAGCATGTCTTGCACCACTAGGCTATATGTAATATTTACTTGATTATGATTAATTAACTTGCCTCTGTCGCATGCGGCAGAGGTGATTTTTTTGATGAGGATGACTAGAATATGAGTATGTACTTAGATTTTGGCTTATTTAAGATACCGGCATATGGCACAATGATTGTTACAGGTGCGCTTATAGCCAATTTAGTTGTAATTCTTCTTATACTTAAGAGAGATAAGAAGAATGTGTGGGATTTTATAATAATAGAAGGATATGGGCTTTTAGGAGGAATTATTGGTTCTAAACTTTTATATATTTTAATCAATATTAATGACATCCCCTGGGATAGAATAGGCGAGCCGGAAGTTTTGGCTCCATTAATTGGTGGAGGATTTGTATTCTATGGAGGATTAATTCTGGCAGTAATATTAGTATTTCTGGGAGGTAAGATACACAAAATTGATGCGTGGGACTATATTAGTAATTACGCATTTGCCATACCACTTGCCCATGGATTTGGAAGAATAGGATGTTTTCTGGCAGGATGTTGCTATGGAATACCATATGAGGGTCCTATAGCTGTTGTATATCCAGAGACTTCAATTATTGCACCATCAGGTATTCCAATGTTTCCAGTTCAGATTGTAGAGACATGCTGTCTCTTTGTGATTTCCATAGTGTTATTTTTATTCTATTGGTTTAGAAAGACCCAGTTTCTTCTTCCAATGTACTTTATATTATATGGAATAGTTAGATTTATACTAGAATATTTTAGATATGATGCTTATCGTGGCAAATTCCTTTCGTTATATACATCTCAATGGATAAGTATAGGAATGGTAGTTGTGGGAATCCTATGGATAATAATTAATCTATCAAGAAAGAAGAATAAGCAGTAAAAAGTAAAGCTACTAACACAGCTTGTATTAGTAGCCTTTATATTAGTATCCAAGTTTCTCAAATAGTTTTTCTACAGCTGATTTGTTATTAAGAGTAACGGTGGTATAGATAACTGTATCATCAACTTTAGATAGCTTATAGAATACAGTTCTATTTTGTCCTTCGGCATACATATCTTCATTTCTTTCTTTTTCCCAGGTGTTATTATCAGGACACTGGTTTTCTATTCTATGTCTTTTATAATGGAAATTAACAGATGCACTTATGTCATCTTTGAGACGCCAGTATTGCAATTCAAGTCCATCTTTATCTCTTGCATCAATTACTTCTACAATAGAGGGATCTGAAGATTTATACTGAGAGGTGAGGTCAGTATATTCGAATTCACTTCCAAGAGTTGATTTGAACTCGCTAGCAGTAACGGACTCTTTCTTTTTGGTACATCCGGTTATTGAAAACACGCTAATAAAAAAAACAAAGCATAAAATAACAAGACACAAAATGCAAACTACACGCTTTGCAGGAAATTGTCTATTTTTTAGTGTATTATTCATAAAAAAACACCTCCCTTTTTTCTATTATACTACGAAAAAGCATATTGGATACAATAAATAATTGTTATATAATAATATAGATAATAAGAGATGTATAAATATGCATTTTATATTATGGGAGATTTATATGAGTTATGAATTCGAGTACATAGCATTTGCATTCATGGGATATTTTCTGGGCTCAATATTATTTGCTAAAGTATTTGGATACGTATTTACAAAAGAAGATATAACACTTAAGGCGAAAGACAAAAACCCGGGAACATTTAACGCATATTCAGTAGGTGGATTCTGGTGTGGAACACTAACTGTTATCTGTGAATTAGCTAAAGGAATGGTTCCCGTATTCTTATGTCTTAATTATGTTGACGTAAAATATAATAATGAAGTGTTGATGGCAATCGTAATGCTATCTCCAATAATAGGTCACATTTTACCGATATTTCATGGATTTAGAGGGGGTAAGGGAATTGCAGTTACCTTTGGATCTCTATTGGGATTTTTGGTAGATTTAAGACCTGCACTTCTTCTTGCAATAGTATTTATTGTATTTTCTTTAATACTAATTATTAAGCCAGATTATTATAAGACCATGATAACATTTATTGTTGCTGCGCTTATAGCACCGTTTATAGGTTATAGAACTGCAATTGTTATTACTTATGTTGCAGCAGCAATTATAGTTTGCATTAAACTTTTTTTAAGCAAAGAGGAGAAGGAGAGTTTCCGCTTATCATTTATTAAGTGGGATATAATAGGAGAAAAGGAAGGACAATAGGATAATGAGATATCTTATTATGTCATGTAGCACAGGTGGTGGTCATAATTCCTCGGCTCATGCGGTGGAAGAGGAGCTGATTAAGAGAGGTCATGAAGTGATATTTCTTGATCCCTACGATCTAGTTAATGAGAAAAGAGCAGATCAGGTTGGATGGGCTTATATTAAGCTTGTTCAGACAATGCCAAAGGTCTTTGGAACATTGTATTTTGCAGGTGAGATGGTTAGTAGAATACCAATTATGTCACCTGTTTATTTTGCAAATGCAGGTGTAGCATATCGAATGAAGAAATTTCTTAAGGAGAATAGATTTGACGGTATTATAATGTCACATATCTATCCGGCGGAAATGATTACTATGCTAAGAAGGCATAAAGTTGAATTACCTCCAACATTTTTTATTGCAACAGATTATATATGTATTCCTTTTACGGCAGAGACTGAATGTGATTATTATTGTATTCCGGGAGAAGATTCCATTGAGGCTTTTGAATCAAGAGGAATTCCAAGAGAGAAACTAAAACCTTGTGGAATACCGGTGAAAGCTGCGTTTGATAAGGGAAGAATTGACAAAAAAGCCATGAATGAAATTGGGTTATCTCCCAATATGAGACATATTCTTGTGGTGGGAGGTAGCGTTGGTGCCGGAAGGATTATATTAGTTACTGAGATTCTTGCAGGATATATCAAAGCTTTTAACAGGAAAGTTGATAATGGCATTATAAAAAGCAGAAAACTTCATGGAATAGTTGTATGTGGCAACAATGAGAAAATATATAAGAAGTTACGTTCTAAGAAAAAAGACTTCATAACAATTCTTAAAAGTACTGATAATATGCCGGATTATATGAAGGCAAGTGATATAATAATATCTAAGCCCGGAGGGTTGTCTTCAACAGAAGCGGCGGTAGCCAAAGTGCCACTGATTCATATATCTCCTATTCCAGGATGCGAGTCATTTAATGTAAAATACTTTGATGCAAAAGGTTTGAGTGTATATGTTAAGAATATAAGAAAAGATATGGCATCGGCAATAACAGCGTTACTAAAACCGGAGAATCGTGCTAGGATGCTACAAAGTCAGAAATCAACAATTAATGATAATGCCAGAAACGAATGGTGTGATTTTATAGAAGAAGAGACAGAATCCCCCAGTGATTGAAAAATCACTGGGTTTTTTGTTGAAAAGGCATAATAAAAATTTTGATTTTTGTGGAATTGTACCAACAAAAAAATTTCCATGAAACGCTTATAGACATTTTATAAACGTACTCATATAATGGGTATCACGAAAAGAGGTGATGCGTATGCAGGCCTATGTGGTAGCACTGTTAATACTAACTGTTGCAGCAGCCTGTGATTATTATACTAAGAAAATTCCCAATTTAATAATAGTAAGTGGATATGGAATTGCATTTACAACGATGATTGTTATAAATGGATATTATGATTTCTATATTTACTTGATTCGTGCCTTATGGCCTATTCTGGCTTTATTCATATTCTATTTTCTTAAGGCACTCGGAGCGGGAGATATAAAACTATTTTCCGTAATATCAATATTTTGCCCCACAGAATTTTTGATAAGATTTATTATTTGTTCCTTTATTATAGGAGCATTATATGGATTGATAAGAATGATAATTAATAGAGAGCTTAAAGTAAAGTTGATTAACGTGGCAGATCATGTCTTGGAATGCATGAACAAGAAAGAGGTGTCCCATTATACACCCACAAGTGAAAGCAGTTATATATGTTTTTCTATATGTATGTTATTTGGATTCTTAGTTAATTTAGGATTGGAGGTAATACTTTGAAAGTAGCAATATGTGATTTTGATGAGCGGTATGTCAATAGTCTTCTTACATATCTATATGGTAAATGCGATAATTTAGCATTTTCTTCTTTTACATCAGTAGAAGATTACATGGCAAGTCTTCTTAATAATGAATATAACTACAACATCATGGGAGATGAATTCTATGAAGTATATAAGGCAAGTAGAGAAGAAACAGGTGAGACAATGGTTGATGTAGACAAGCTTATTATATTGAGCCAGACCATAGATAATATGCAAAATGATGATGCTTACCAGACAATATATAAATTCGGACCTATGGATGGATTGTATAGAATGATGGATTATAGTAGAAGTAAGCCGTCTAATAGTAAAAGTTTTGCAATATATTCTCCGGCTCATCACGAGCTTACAGAGATGTATGGACTAAGTATGTGCAAAATGTTAGAAGAAAATGAAAGAGTCCTTTTGGTTGATACGGTTAATATTCCTGTAATAAGGAGGCTGATTCGAGACGGACCAAGAAATGGAATTATAGATGTTATATATAAGCTGGAGAACAATAGAAACTGGGAGATTAAAGAACTAATAGAAGATTATAACGGTATTGATGTTCTTCCCATGGCACTTTGTCCAACTGATATAGCATCTATAAGTAAGAAGCAATGGAAGTCATTAATAGAATATATTGACTCTCTAAAATATGGTGCTTATGTATTCATAATGGAAGATATTAATCAGGGATTTAGAGAAATAGTAGATTATGTTGATAATTGCATCCTTATTAATAGAAAAGGAGATTATTACAGAGAAGAGCAGGAAGAGATGAGGGAGTTTATTAATAAAATAGCGCATAATACTACATCTGTTGAACTCAAAATGTCTGCAAATAATCTAAGTGATGGCTGTTATAAGATAGAGGAATTATTGACAGGTAATCTATACAAATATGTTAAAAGCCAGAATTATTAGGAGATGTTATATGGAGAAAGATACAGCATTTAACATAATTGAGAGAAGGCTTTTTGACAGTGTTGATGTAAGCATGGATATTGATGATGAAGTAATAATGGAAAGGATCCAAGAGGAAATATGCGAATATGCCAAAGAAAGTCCATTAGATGTAGATGATAGAATAAAACTCCAAAAGGACCTGTTTTACTCATTAAGAAAATATGATGTGTTATCTAATCTATTAGAAGATGATGATATAACAGAAATAATGATTAATGGCTATAATCATATCTTTATAGAAAAGAGAGGAAAAGTAACAGAAACAAAATGTCATTTTAGTTCAAGAGAGAAGCTAGATGATGTAATACAACAAATAGTTGGTGCAAATAATCAGGTAATAAATGAAACAACACCTATAGTTGATACAAGGCTATCTGATGGCTCAAGAGTTAATATTGTTCTTCCGCCTATTGCAATTGATGGAAGTGTAATGTCAATAAGGAGGTTTTCAAAAGAACCAATTACACTTAATAGACTTATAGAACTTAATTCTATAAATGAGGAGATTAAGCTATTTCTTAAGAAGCTTATTAAGGCAAGATACAATATTTTCATTTCAGGAGGAACAGGATCAGGTAAGACAACATTTCTAAATGCACTTACGGAATTCATTGATGAAGATGAACGTGTAATAACAATAGAAGACGCGGCAGAATTACAGGTAATAGGAATTAATAATTTAGTAAGGTTAGAAGCGAGAAGAGAGAATATCGAAGGCGACCTAGAAGTAACGATACGGGACCTAGTCAGAACTTCTCTTAGAATGCGACCTAATAGAATAATTGTTGGAGAATGTAGAGGCGCAGAAGCTATTGAAGTATTGCAGGCATGTAATACAGGACATGACGGAAGTCTAAGTACGGGACATGCAAATTCATCTTTGGATATGATATCACGACTTGAGACTATGGTGCTTCAGGGAATGGAAATACCAGTACTGGCTATAAGAAAACAAATTGCATCGGCGATAGATATTTTTATTCATCTTGGACGGTTGCCAAATGGAGAGAGGAAGTTACTTGAGATATCAGAAGTCTTAGGAGTCTGTGAAGAGGATATTAAATTAAACAAGTTGTATGAATTCGATTACGAAAGTAAAGGGAAGGATAGTAGATGGATAAAAGAATCATGCTTACAAAATACAGAGAAACTATTAAGGATGTGAAAGTTATAACATCTTCCATTGTAATAACAATATTAGTAGCGTGGCTTTTCTATAGATCTTTTCTGGGATTAATAATCTATCCTGTCGTTCTTTTTTGCACACTTTATTATTTCTATGAGAGTAATAACGAAAAAAAGAGAGAGAAGGTATTAATAGAATTTCGGGAAATGCTAAAAATAATATGCAGCGAACTTAGAAGTGGTCACTCCCTTGAGAATGCTGTAATGATTCTTGATAAAGAGATAATTGGACTTTATGGAGAGAAGGCTTATATTCTAAGTGGAATTAAGATAATGCAAAAAGAACTAAGTCTGAAGAAGCCGGTTGAGCAGGCTATAAGTGATTTTGCATCATATTATCAGTACGAAGAGATTATTAATTTCGCATATACAATTAGTTATGCTAAGAGATTAGGTGGTAATTATATTAAGAATATACAAAATACTGCAGAGAAGATAGAAGAGAGACTTGAAGTAAAGCAGCAGATTAATACAAAACTTACTGAGAAGCAGTTAGAGATGAAGATAATGGGGGTCATGCCACTAGGAATACTAATATATATTGGACTTACTGCATACGAATTTATAGAACCATTGTACCACAACGTAATAGGAATTATTGTTATGTCTGTTAGTTTAGTCTTATATGTGGCTTGCCTTTATGTGGCAAAGAAGATAGTGACTATTGAGTATTAGAGGAGGAATACATTGATATCAGCGGTGTTACTTATAATAACAATCATTTTGTCTAAGAATAGGAAAGTCAAACCTTTTTTATCTAAAAAGATTCTTAAGATAGTAATTGGCATAGAAATTGTGGGGCTGGTAATGTCTGTCGGTGAGTTAGTAACAAGTAAAGTGCTATTTGACAATTCTATTGAGAGACCTGAAGTTGATGAAGGAGATACAACAGAAGAATTGGAGTATAAAGCTTACGATAAAACCACAGATATTACTGTAGATGTGCCAGCAGTACTACATTCTAAAGAAGAGAAAGAAAACCTGTTAAAAAGGGCAAAAGAAGAAATAGATGAAACATTCAAAGGAGATAATGATGATTTGGATAGCATTAACAGAGCTGTTGTTATGAAAGAAAAATACTCAGATGGAATGGTAAAAGCCAAATGGGAACTTAGTGACTACAAGATAGTAGGTTCAGAAGGAGAAATAAATTATGACAGTCTGGAGAAAGACACAATAGTTGAAGCAAATGTAGTTTTAACATGTGAGGATTTAAGCGATGTATATAGTTTCTCATTTCAAGTAAAACCATTAGATGCTTCATCCTCATATGGACTTGATTATCACATCAAAAGGACAATAAGAGACTTATTTGATACTGACGATAGAACTATAGAACTTCCTGATAAAGTTGGAGATGTAGAAGTATCCTGGAGTAAAAAGTATACATATCTTGGTGAGAAAATAGGAATACTTGGAGTTTTTGCTACTGTATTAATGATTGTTGGTCAGATGAGAGAAGAGAAGACTAAGAAAGAAAAATACATACAAAGCCTAACTTCTGATTATCCCAAAATTGTTGAAAGTCTTGCATTATATGTGGGGGCAGGACTAAGTGTAAAAAATGCAATGTATAGAATATGTGAGGAATATATAAGAAGGAGAGCTAATAGCAAAGGAGCGGGATTTGAAGGGATTCTTAGAATGTGCAAGGAGATGGAAGAAGGAAGAAGTGAGCTTAAGGCATATGAAGAATTAGCAACTTATTGTCCAGCGAAAGAATATAGGAGATTATCTTCTATGTTAATCAATAATCTAAAAAAGGGTACAAAAGGAATGATTGAAGAATTAAATAAAGAGGAGAAAGAAGCTTTCGAAATGCAAAAGCAATATGTACGTATTGCAGGAGAAGAAGCGTCTACTAAGCTTCTATTTCCTATGATAGGTCTACTTGGAATAGTTCTTGTAATTATAATTGCACCATCAATTCTTAACATGCAGTCAATATAGAAAGTAACAGTAGAAGAGTGATAGGAGGAAAAAATATGAAAGCATTTGAGCTAATAAAAAACTTTTTAAAAGAGGAAGATGGAATTGGAGTAGTAGAGATAATTTTAATTGTAGTGGTTTTAATTGGTCTTGTTCTCATCTTTAAGAAACAGCTTACCAACCTTGTAAATGACATATTTAACACAATAACAGACAAAGCAGGAACAGTTTGATGATTGCTTCCTTTATTAGTAAAGCTTCTGCATACAAAAGAGGATCTATAACATTATTTATGTGTATGACAATAATGATGATTACGTCCCTTGGATTTACGCTTATGGAGGCAAGTCGCTTCTATGGTTTAGATGGAAAGGCAAAATTTGTAACCGCTACAGTAGCAGACAATTCCTTTTCGGAATATATTAAACCAATGTGGGAACAGTATGGGATTCTGGGAATAGATAAGGCTCATGGAACGGATGATGAAGGAGATAGTCTCTTAAGGGATAGAATACTTGACTTTGCCAATATGCAGACTAATGGAGATGTTGATTACTACAACTTGAATCCAATAGACGTTGAGCTAGACGATTATATGCTTATTACTGATGGAGATGGACAACCATTTATTCATGAGGCTGCACTCTATTATAAAGGGAATATAGCAAGTGAATTTGTATCAGATATCAGTAATAAATCTAATGAGCTAAGTAACTATGAAGGGTTGAATTCCAACGTAGATAAGATGATTACTGATGGAGATAATGCCCTTAAGAATCCAGATAGCGTTAAGAAGAGTGATGATAACAGGACATATGATGTTGATACATCTAAAGTAACAGAAGAGCAGAAGAAGAAAGGTGAGCATATTGTAGAGGATGTTAATTCATTTAAGAATAAGGGAGTCTTAGAACAGGTTGTTTCTAAGGATAAAGAAATATCTGATAAGACATTTGATTTGAGAAATAGCGTATCACATAGAAGGTTAGAGAAGGGTAACAGCAAAAACTCATACAAAGCAACAATGATGGATAAAGTGATTTTCAGTATCTATTTAAAAGACAAATTTCAACATTTCGGAAAGGATCTTAATCATAGTGGTCAAAAGTACGAGTTGGAATATATTGTTGTTGGAAATGATAATGATACAGACAATCTAAAGGGAGTTGTAACAAGACTCCTTGCTATAAGAGAAGTTGCAAATTATATAGCGCTATATAAAGACCCTGTGCGCAATGGAGAAGCATTAGAACTTGCAGCTGTGCTTGCTGGAGTCACATTGAATCCTGCCATAATAGAGATAGTACATTATGCATTAATGGCGGCGTGGGCATATATAGAGGCTGTGTTAGATGTTCGCCTGCTACTTGATGGTGGCAAGGTTATGCCTATTAAAACCAGCACGGAATGGACCAGCGACTTATATAATTTTGCAGCTTGCATGGATACATCCTATACTGCGAAAAGCTCTGAGACTGGTATGAATTATGAGGATTATCTTCTTGCATTTCTTGTTGTGGAATCTTCTAAGGATGAAAGTATGAGAGCACTGGATATGATAGAAACATCTATGAATGGGCTACAAGATTATTCTAATCTGAGAATGGATCATCTTATATGTGATATGAATATGACAGTAAGCTATGAAGCGGATCCAATGTTTTTTAGTTTAATAACTTTAGATGTATCTTTTCTGGATTTTTATAATATGAAGAAAAAAGAATATAGGTCATATCTATAGAATAATTAAAGAGAAAGGAGGTTGTATAGTGGTGTCTCTTTCTATTAGAACTATAACCCGTCTTAAGTTACAAATCATAAGAGAAAAATTACCATATACGTACTTGGCACGTATTAAATCAATAATTCATTTTCCCAAAGAGGCACCACTATGCAACCTCCGAGCTAAAGCTTCCTATACAATAGAAGCTGCTTTTATTCTACCACTAAGTTTGCTCATGATTGTGTTTTTTCTGTATTTTTTTCGAGTGTTATATGTACAATGGGCCATTGATTATACATTAAATAAGGTTGCAAGAGAACACGCATCTATAATAAGTGATAGTGGTAGTGACGATAGTGTCCTAATACTTGGACAGTGTAGCCTTGAAATTGCAAGTATGGATAGGGTATCTAAAGAAGTAGTTGGAGGAGTTTTTGGACTTGACTACACAGAGAGCGAATTTAATAAGAATTATATTAACATAGTCTGTAAGTACAACATGAAGAATCCAATAACTATATTTGGTAAGAAAACAATTAAAACTTATAGTACAGCCTGTAGCAGAAAATGGGTAGGCTATGACCCCTTAGAAGGTGATGAGAAGGGTGATTATGTATATGTAACAAAATATGGACAAGCCTATCATAAGAGTTTAAGTTGTCCATATCTTAAACCATCAGTTCGTGCAATAAGTGCAGGAAATGTCAAAGAATCCAGAAGTGTGTCAGGTGGTAAGTACAGTTCATGTCCTATATGCAAGGGGAAGAAGAATACGGGTACAGTTTATATAACGGATTATGGTGATGTATATCATAGTAGTCTTAATTGTAGCGCATTAAAGAGGAGTGTTAATAGGATAAGATTAGAGGATGCAAAAAATTTTCATCCTTGTGGTAAGTGTACATAACATAAAGATAGGAGATAGCAATTATTATGGAAGCAGTAGGTTTACTGGGTCTACTTGGAATATGTGGGTTAGAGGATATAAAGATTAAGAGAATAAGACTTGTTGTAGTTAACGCATTTGCAATTCTGGGTGTGATACTTCATATATTATATCAACGAATATCCTGGATAGATATGATATGTGGAGCTCTTCTGGGAGTCATTCTACTTATAATAGGATATTTCACAAAAGAAAAGATTGGATATGGAGATGGATTGATATTTGTAGCAACTGGAATATATCTTGGATTTTGGAATAATCTAATACTTCTTTGGTTATCTACAACATTAGCAGGAATATATGGCCTTATCTTAATGATATTTAAGAAGAAAAAGAAAGATAATGAGATTCCTCTTGTGCCTTTTATATTAGGTGTGTATGTAGTGTCTTTGATTTTTAATGGAGGAATGTTATGAGAAAGATAGAAGAGGATTGCAGCAAAATGGGATGCTATAAAGCGAGCTTAACAGTTGAAGCTTCATTTATTATGGTAATAACTATGGGGATACTTTTGTCTCTTTTTCTTATTATGTTTGTTGTTTATCATGAAAACGTTGATTTTATTACAGATAAAATGAAGGACTATAGTTTTAATAGTGTAGAAGCTTTTCGCTTTACACAAATAATCCAGAATTTTGGGAGGTAATATATGGATTATAGATTTAAGAGAGACTTAAAAAACAGCTTTATGATAGTTGAATCAGGATTTGAAAATGCAGGATATGAGAAGGATGTTCTGAGATTTAATGATATAGATGTGCTTGTGCCATTTCATACAGTAGATATTAATAATGTAACACAGGTATGGTATGACATAACCGGGCTTGTTTCGCTTAAGGATTATCTTATGCAACAGAGTATAACATATGAACTTATGAGGAAGGTTTTTCTGTATCTTAAGATAGCAATTGATGAGACTGAGAGGTATCTAATAGATGTCAATCATTTATCTATAAATGTTGATACAGTATTTGTTGTCAAAAATGATGTTGAGTGGAAAGTAATGCTTATATATTATCCGGATGAAAATCAGTCAAGTCTGGAGAGCATATTAGAATTCTTTATGAGTAATGTAAGTAAAGACATGATGGATTTTTGTTTTAAATTATATGACAGCGGAATGGATGGAAATACCATAGATGGAATAATCAGACTTATTGATGATGAGATAGGATGTGATGATATTGTTGGTGACGAAGCAAATAATAAAAATGAACAACATGATAGTGAAGAATATGATTATAGAAATGAAGATGAAGAAAGAAGATTAGACTGGGAATACGAAGGTTCAAGGATATCAGATGATGAGGATTACATATGGGGAAATAATAAGATAGACATTTTTGGAGAAGAGGAACTGACAATATTTGATAAAATAAAAAAATGTATGATAGATTTTTTCGAGACAAAAAAGAAAAACATCTTGGATAAAGAAGACAATAAAATCTCTTTGTTTTCACGCAAGGAAAATAGAAAGAACAAAAATGATATTATGTATGAAGACTTTAGCTATGAACCAGACCAGCAGATATATGAACCGACTGTACTTCTTAAAGCAGTAGAAGAAGATAGAGATGTTCTTAATCTGAAATATATCGGGAATAGTAAAAAAGATGATATAAGAATAGATAAAGAAGAATTTAGAGTTGGTTCATCAATAGAAGGAAACGATAGTGTAATTGATTCGCCGGTTATAAGCAGATTTCATGCGAAGATAATAAAAGAAGGCAAGTCGTATTATCTTGAAGATCTTAATTCAACAAATGGAACCAGTGTAAATGGAAAGTTGTTAGGGTATAGAGACAGGATAGAACTTAATCCTGAAGACACCATAATGTTCGCAGATGAGTGTTACAAGATAGTATAAAATAATATTTGCTAAGGTGTATATAAGAATAGTATAATATATCTAGTATTTTTGAAAGAGGGATATATTAATGAGAATCAATATATACTATGGTGGAAGAGGTAATCTCGATGACCCGACACTTTTTGCACTTAAGAAAATAGAGAAAGTTCTTATAGATGATTTCAAGGTGGAGGTTCATAGATATAATATCTATGAGCAGAAGAACCAGATATCTACACTTCCACAGACCCTTAAGAATGTGGATGGAATCATACTTGCGACTACTATAGAGTGGCTTGGAATCGGGGGATATATGACGCATTTCCTTGATGCTTGTTGGCTATATGGAGACAAGGAGAAGTTCGAGAAGATATATATGCAGCCAGTTGTTATGTCTACTACATATGGTGAGAGAGAAGGAGTTCTTGAGCTTAAGAAAGCATGGGAGATTCTTGGAGGAATTCCATGTGATGGTCTCTGCGGCTACGTTGAAGATATGAGTTCTTTTGAGAATAATAAAGAATATACTCATATTATAGAGAAGATGACTGAGAATCTCTTTAGAACTATTTCTCACAAGATGAAAGGTTTACCTACAAGTAATCAAGCAGTGTCACGTACAGTTGCAAGACCACAGCAACTAGATCTTACACCAGAAGAAGGAGAGCAGTTATCAGAATATGTATCTGATGATATATTTGTTAGAAAGCAAAGAGAAGATGTATTAGAACTTGCATCAATTTATTCTGAACAGATGGGCGGTGACCTTAGTGGAGATGACGCTGAAGAATATGTAAATGATTTTAAGATTCATTTTCATCCTCAAGGTATCAAGGTTAATTACTCTCTTATTATAGAAGGAAGAGACAAGCCGTTATTTATTGGTGTAGATGGAGAGAATATAGATTGTCATTTCGGTAATGAAGAAGACATAGATTTTACCGGTAAGCTACCATCTACAGTATTAGACCAGATTATTGCAGGAAGGAAGACTTTCCAAGGAGCTTTCTCCTTAAGTCATATGACAGCGCGTGGTGAGTTAAGTACCTTATCTATGCTGGATAAATTATTTGTATTTGACGAATAGAAACAATCTGTAAAGTATTATTCATTGATTTTATAATTACACTAATAAGGAGGAGAGTATGAGAGACGATAATTGTATTTTTTGCAAAATTGCAAATGGAGAGATACCAACTAATTCAATATATGAAGATGATGATTTTAGGGTGATACTTGATGCATCTCCCGCAACGAAAGGTCATTCTTTGATTATTCCTAAAGAGCACTATAAAGATATGTATGAGATTGACGAAAATGTTGCTGTAAAAGCAATGGCGCTTGCTAAAAAGCTGACTATCCATATGACAGAGAAGCTAGGGTGTGATGGATTTAATATCTTACAGAATAATAGAGAGGTTGCCGGCCAGACAGTATTTCATTTTCATATGCACCTTATTCCTAGATATAAAGAAGGCAAGTCAATACTTACCTGGGGTCATGAAGAATTTTCAGATGACGAGATGAAAGATATTTGTAAGATTTTACAACAATAGAAGCCATACTAGGTGGAGGAATCCTTTGAAGAGAAGTTATTTGTCAATAGGTTTTTCACTAATATTTATCAGTCAATTACTTGAAGTAGTATTAAGATTTATAGTCTATATTATAATGAAAAATTCTGTGATTGGCATAGAAACAATAATAATTATAGCTAATACATTGATGATGCTTGTTGGACTTTTTATAGCGAAGAAGGAATTTGATGGTATTAAAAGGACTATTCCCATATTGATCGTACAGATTATAGCAAATATCTGCTTGTTCCTTATTGATACATACGGAGGAATGGAAGGAGATGGAGCGATTAGTGCGATAAAAATCATTTTTGATTCCGTAACGACACTTACCATTGTAGCTATAATAAAAGATGCATATGTTGACAAAGAGATGCCAATTAAATTTATTAAGATTGTATCAATTATAATTGTAATAAATACGCTAATGGAATTGTTTGCAACTCTTTGGTCAAAGGCTTTATCAGTAGGAGCAGAAGCGTCTATGTTGGCAGCAGTTTTATTGCTTTCACTAGCACTTATTACAGAGATTGCATCATATATTTTATTCTTAATTGTGGTAGGTCGTGCAATTAAAGCATTTTCAGTTAAGAAAGCAGGAGATTGAATATGAAGAAGATTATTATGACAGGTGGAGGAACGGCAGGTCATGTAACACCTAATATTGCGCTTTTTCCGGCTCTTAAGGAAGCAGGATATGAGATATCATATATAGGTTCTTATAATGGTATAGAGAAGGAGCTTATTAAGAAGCAGAGTATAGATTATTATGGTATTTCTTCTGGAAAGCTAAGAAGGTATTTTGATGTAAAGAATTTCTCGGATCCATTTCGTGTTATGAAAGGGTATAGTGAAGCCAAGAAAATTCTAAAGCATACGAGACCTGATGTTGTCTTTTCTAAAGGTGGATTTGTAACTGTTCCAGTAGTATATGCTGCTAAGAAATTGCACATTCCTGTTATAATTCATGAATCAGATTTAACACCGGGACTTGCTAATAAGCTTGCGATTCCTAATGCTACATATGTATGTCATAATTTCCCGGAGACAGCTAATCATTTGCCTAAAGAGAAGTCTCGTCTTACAGGATGTCCAATAAGAAAAGAGCTGTTTGAAGGAGACAGAGATAAAGGCCTTAAGTTCTTGGGATTTGATGGCAATAAGCCTGTTCTTATGATTATTGGTGGAAGTACTGGAGCTAAGGTTATAAATGAAACTGTAAGACAAAGCCTTGATACATTAACAAAGAGATATGATATTGTTCATCTGTGTGGTAAAGATAAGTTAGATGAGAATTACAATAGTGTTGATGGGTACAGGCAGTTTGAGTATATATCAGATGAATTAAATGATATTTTTGCTGCTAGTGATGTTGTTATATCAAGAGCAGGTGCCAATGCTATATGTGAGCTTCTTGCGCTCAATAAGCCACACCTTTTAATTCCTCTTAGTGCTAATGCCAGCAGAGGAGATCAGATTCTTAATGCTAAGTCTTTTAAGAATCAGGGGTTCTCAGAAGTGTTAGAAGAGGAGAATATGACTACGGATTCTCTTTGCAATAATGTTAATAAAGTATATGATAACCGTGAGATTTATATTAGTAAGATGAAGGAAAGTTCTATGAGTAGTCCTATAGAGACAATTGTTAATCTAATTAAGAGCGTTTCATAGATTTACAGACTAATATTCATAAAAATTCAAATTGTTGCAATTCTATTAAGACCGCTAAGCGGTCTTTTTTTGTGAATATTGTATATAAAATACGCTTTTTCATTGTTTAATTGTGAGAATAAGTGGAAATGATGCACAAAAGTTGACAAGAAAATGTTAAGATGTTATTATACTTATCGTAACAAATTCGTAACAAATTAAAAATTTCGAAACAATTCGTAGCATTTTTTTAACGAATATGGGGGAAATAATGAACTTTAATAAGAAAATTACAAAGGAAAACAGTAACAGAATTCCAACAAAAAGAATGATACAGGCTGGGGCAGTTACATTAGCTTTTTCTGCAATGGTTGCTACAGTAGCTATTAGCTCTAATGCAAGTGCTGATAAAGAATTTACTGGTTCTACGGCAGGAGTATTTAACAGTCTGTATTTTGATGACTCTTCGCTTCAGATGTCTAGTGCTAATGTAACAAGCGTTGGTCTTGATTCCGAGTCAGCAGGATGGATTCTTAGCCTTATGGCAAATGTTGAAGACTTTGCATATGTTAGAACAACGCCTGGAGATGAAGGAGAAATTGCCGGTAAGCTCCGTAAAGGTGATATGGCGAGGGTGGAATCGCTTACAGATAACGGATGGTATCAGATTACTTCGGGTAATTTATCAGGATATATCAAGGCGGATGTTAGTCTTACAGGACAAAGCTGTAAGGAATATGCTCAAGCTATAGGATATAACGGAAGTACTGGAATAACTGTTGCGGAAGAAGAGGCAGCTATTGCAGCATTTAATGCAGCAGTAGAAGAGGCAGCAAGACAAGAAGCAGCTAAGAAGGCAGCGGCAAGTGCTTCATCAAGTGTAACATCCACTCAGAAGAGTAGCTATGGAGCATCTGCTGATGAAGTAACACTTCTTGCAGCAATCGTCGAGAAGGAAGCAGGCGGAAGTGGATATCAGGGAATGCTTGCAGTTGCATCAGTAGTAATGAATAGAGTTCGTTCTTCTTCATATCCTGATACTGTAGAAGGTGTAATTGGTCAGAAGGGACAATTTACAGGTGGTATATCAGGTCTTTCTAATATTATATCAAGAGGACCAAGTTCGGCGGCAATACGTGCTGCTGAGGCAGCCCTTGCTGGTGAAGATATTGTAGGAGGCAAGGTAAGCTTTAGAAGCGCCTCTACAGGATATTCAGGAACAGTTATCGGAGACAATGTATTTTTCTAAAATGCGTTGTAGATATGACATATTAAGTGAGAGCCGTAGTTACATAATAGTAGCTGCGGCGTTTTTTTTATCTAAAATGAATACACAGGTTTTCCATATATAAAATGTGTAAGAGACTTATAAATATGGTATCATATAACAGAGAAGGTTTGGCTAGATAAAATAGCAGGTAAATACTATGGAGTATATTGATATCTATAACGAGAAAGTAAAAGAGTTAAGTGGTAGAATAGCATTTACTGATTGCACTAATTTCCTTACATATAAAGAATTAGACGTAGAATCAGCTAAAATATATAGTTACTTAAAATCGAAGAAAATTGGAAAAGAAGACTTCGTTCAGATAGTGCTTAAAAGAAGCGTTAGAATTCCTGCATCAATTATGGGAGTAATTAAGGCTGGTGCAGCATTTGTGGTTTTGGAGGATACATATCCTGAAGAGAGAATCAAGTTTATATATAATGATTGCAATTGCCGTATCAGAATAGATGACAAATTGTATGATGAAATAATAGCAAATGAGAGACCTCTTTCTGGTTATGAAAGAACTGATAATCATGATGCCTGTTATGCGGTATATACATCCGGCTCTACAGGAAATCCCAGGGGGGTTCTTCATGAATACGGCAATATAATGCAGAATTGCAATAGTTTTGAGACATGGTATGATAACAGGATAAGCAACTGTGCAATTTTTGCACCCTTCTATTTTGTGGCGGGGATATTAGATATATTCCATTATATAACAAGGGGAAGGACAACATATATAGTGCCACATGATATAACAAGAGACTTTGTGGCAGTTAAGAAATTCATTGAAGAAAACAGCATAGAAGAGATATTTCTTCCCCCTTCATATCTTAAGATTTATCCGAAGCCAAGCGATACAATAAAGGTGCTTTATACCGGTAGCGAACCGGCTAATGGGCTCTCATATAATGGTCACCCTACACTTATTAATTTCTATGCAATGTCTGAATCAGGATTTGTTGTACTTCAATCTAATCTTAATAAGTCCTATGAAGTGGCACCTGTTGGCAAACCGCTTCTTGATGATATTAAGGTATGTATTCTTGATGAAGATGGCAAAGTTATAGAAGGTGCGGGACAGGGAGAGCTTTGCTTTGTTAATGAATATGTCAGAGGCTATGTTAATCTTCCGGAACAGACTAGAAAGACCTGGAGAGATGGACTTTTTCACACGAAGGATTGTGTGAGAAGAGATGAAGAAGGGAAGTATTATGTAATAGGTAGATTTGATGACATGATTAAGATTAATGGTAATCGTGTGGAGCCTGCGGAGATTGAGAATCAGATCAAGAAACTAACTGGACTCAAACAGGTTATAGTTAAAGGATTTAACCTTCACAATAGAACGTTTATCTGCGCTTATTATATAATTGAAGAAGCCAAGAATCTCAATATATATAAGAATAATGAACTTGTATTCAACGCACAACAGTTAGAAAGAATGCTTCCTGATTATATGATACCGACATATTATATTGGTCTTAAGAAGTTTCCTGTTCTTTCTAATGGTAAGATTGCAAGAAAAGATTTTATGCCTCCTGATATGGAAGATTTTGAAGGTGAATATGTAGCTCCGAGAAATGAGATAGAGGAAATAATATGTGATGCTTTTTCATCAGCATTGAAGATTGACAAAGTAGGAATCACAGATGACTTCTATATTATAGGCGGAGATTCTATGTCTGCAATAGTTGCTGTTTCTCAATTATCAGATAAGGGAATTAATATTGACACTAAGACGCTATATAAATACAGAACAGTTGAGAAGCTTGCCGTCTTCTATGAAGAGAATAAAGACAAACTCAGTAGGAAGACAGATGAGTTCGATAATACTAAAGCCCTTGATGTCCCTAATTATTCTGGCAAAGCATTTCTTAAGCCTACGAAAGAAGGGTTGGGCGGGATATTTAGATATTGTATGAAGGATAGTGTTGATGTAGGAGCGCTGACTAAAGCATATAATAAAGTTATAAAGGATTATCCTTTTTTTGGTCTTACATTCGAGGAAAGAGAAGACCAGATATACTATAAAGAACTTGGATATATTCCGAAAGTTAGACCATTCAGTGAGTTTGAAATGACAGATCATACTAATAAGCCTCTGATAGAGATTTATTATGAAAATAAAGAAATTATAATAAGTTACTTTCATGTACTTACGGATGGTGAAGGATTTTTCTTCTTTGCAAGAACACTCCTCCATGAATATATCAACGCATATAATGGAGAATATGAAGAGACTCTAATAAGAGGCTTCGATTACACATATGATGTACTTGAGAAGAAGATTCCAGTTAGAGGAGAGTATAAGGTGTACGAATTATTGGACACATATACCCCTCCAGAATATGACGAAGATAGTATTACCCTTAGGACATACAAGATAAGGATGTCCAAAAAAGACTGGAAGTCATATGTTGACAGATTTATTAATGAATTCGGAATAGAAGGAATAAGAAAACTTCTCGTAATAGGTGGAGAAGATGCTTTTGTGGCAGGATATGCCCTGATTAAAGCATTTGCCAAAGTGCATCCAGATGCTGATAAACCCCTAATGTGTAGATTTCCAATGAATATGCGAACTGCACTTGGTCGGGAGAACACTCTGAGAAATTGCGCTTTGCCACAGGCGTTTTACAATATTAGAGCCAACGATATACCAAGTAATATTGATGCTGTAGTTAGAGCATTTGAGAGAATAAATGAACAGACTTCCACCGAGAATGTCAAGAGGGAAGTCAACAGGCTTGTGGATTATATGACCGAACCTGATATGGATATTTCAGAAGATCCGGTATATAGCTATATTAGAACGGCAAGTGTGCTGGCAACAAATCTTGGTAATATCGCATCAGTTAGAGATGCTAAGTATCTGACAGATTTTTCTATTAACTTTAGACCGACCTGTTATACAAGTATTCAATCTTGTGTTATGGGTGATGAGGAGGTTCTTATAGTTAATCAGATATTTGATGGTGAGGAATATGTAAACCAATTAGTATCAGAAATAAGTATGAATGGAATGTTTGATATAGTCGTTGAGGAAGTTAAGTAGTAATGGGAGCGTTAGATGGTTGAACAGATAAAAAGTTATTGGCATATTCTTAGTTCGCCAAAAAGTGGGCTTATATTTGCAAACCGATTCACAGTAGTAGTATGTCTAATTACCATAATATTTGACCAAGCTATGCTGCTTTTTGATATTATGCAGGATGAGGAAAGCTTCGTTTTCTATGATGATATCATTAAAGGTGCAAGAGGTAATTATATAATGATTCTTGCGCTGCTATTTGTGGGTGCTATCGTATGGGCATACAATTGCAGATTGGATGAGCGACTGCATACGGTAGTAATTTTCAGTATAATGTTCTCAGTTATTCAGATACTATTTATGTGTATTGGAACACGAGCTATTATTGCCAACTACATTCTTGTCTTTTTGACTGTAATCTACTCAAGACCATTTCTTACTTTTGTAATAGGTGTAATAGTTTTTCTTGTTTCGCTATTGAATTACTGGACGTTTTTTGCTCCTTATATTGAAGTGACAGTTATAGATGAAAAACTGGAAGCTTCCCTTTTGGCAACAAAAAGCATTTATTGGGAATCTGTATTATTCTATCTTCCAATGCTTGTAATAGTTGCTATGCTTATTAGCTATTGCCTAAGAAGATTATTTAGATATATTACAGAATATACTAACGAGAGAACGGTGGTTCAGGCTAATAGCGAGGCAGCATCTCTGATACAGCAGCAGATTCTAGAGCAGTCCCATATAGACAAGACATCAGAGGAAAATGTAACAGTATATCCTTTTCTTAAGACGGCAGATTATGTTGCAGGAGATTTCTATGACTATTACAATATTGACAGATATCATATCTGCTTTTTGATAGCTGATGTATCAGGCAAAGGCATTGCAGCAGGTCTTTTCATGGCGCGAGCAAAAGAAGTTCTTAAGGTTATTCTCAAAGATCACCTTGAGCCGTCAAATGTTTTGTCTAGAGCAAATGAACTTCTCTGTGAAAACAATTCAGAGTGTATGTTCTCAACAGCATGGCTGGGAATACTTGATGTTAGGACAGGTGTTGTTAATTATTCTAATGCAGGACATTCTGCGCCTGTTCTGATTAGTAATGGAAGAGTCGTCACATTGAATGAGGTGTCAGGGCCTATGCTTGGACTATTTCCTGATAAAAAGTATAAGTCACATAGTGTTCAGATTGGAGAAGGTGACAGGATTATCCTCTATACAGATGGTGTAACAGAACAACCTATAAGTGAGAAAAGAAGATTTGAAGAAGATGGATTAATTGCGTTCATAGAAGAGAATCTTAATGCTGATAATATGTGTGAAGCTATATATGAGAAGGTTAATTCATATGGACAGAAACAGTTTGATGATATAACCATGCTTCAAATTAATCTTAATAAGCTTAAGATGACAACAAGTAAAATAGGTAAAGTTATCAGTAGAAAATGTTATCTCGCAGCCAAACCTTCTTCTATAAGGGCATTTAGAAAAATGATAATGGATGAGTTGTCAGATTCTAAGGTAGACAAGAAAGATATTGATACTTTCTATGTTGCGTGTGAAGAAATGATAACTAATATAATAAAGTATGCGTATGGCTCTGTGGATAATAATGGTGGTATGGAGATTATATTTAAAGCAGAAGATGATTATTTGGAGATAGAACTAAGAGATAGTGGAGTGTATTTTAATCCGTTTCTCTATGATAATTCTGTACAGGCTAATGATGAAGATACATTTTCAGAAGGTGGAAGAGGTATCAAGATATTTACTGAAATAATGGATGAATACTCTTATAACAGAGAGAATGATGACAATGTCGTAACTGCAAGAAAAATCTTACAGTAGATAGGAGGAATGTATGGCAACTGTATATAAATTAAAAGGCGAAATAGATTCCTTTAACGCGAAAGAATTTGAAGAAGATCTGCTAAAATGCAACAGGGAAAAGGGAGAATTAATACTTGATGCTTCTGAATTATCATATATGTCTAGTAGTGGCATAAGAGCACTTGTTAAATTGTCGAAACTACAGAAAGAAGTTCGAATTGATAATGTTAATGATGCAATGTTTTCTATATTCTATTCATCAGGTCTAACAGAAATATTTAAAATTAACAGAGAGATGCTTAAGATGACAAATGACAACTGGGATGTTGCGGGAGTTGGAGCATCAGGGACTGTCTATAAGATTAATAATGATACAGCTATTAAAGTTTATAAAGAAGGAATAAAGTTCGAGTATGTGAATCAGGAAAGAGAACTTGCAAGACAGGCATTTATATGTGGCGTGCCAACAATTATTCCTAATCGAAATGCCATGGTAGGGAATCAATATGCGACCATATTTGAACTTGTAAATTCTATAACTTTGGGTGAAGCATTTATGGACAACCCTGATAGATTTGACGAACTTATGGATGATTATGTTAGAATGATTAAAGAGTTGCATTCTATTGAGGATAAGAAAGAATACTTTCCTAATCTCCAGGACTTATGGCTCCAGTCAGAGCATATGATTCGAGAAGGATTGGATGCAGATGATGCAGATCTTGTTGTAGATATATATAAGAATTCTAAGAGAAGCAGGAACCTTCTTCACGGTGATATTCATCCGGGTAATGTTATGATTAGTGATGGAGAAATGGTACTTGTGGATATGGCGAGTATGTCAACAGGGCCTGATATTCTAGATGTAATTACGATATTTCGATTGTCAATGTATGGCAAAGATGTAGGACTTCTTGACGCTGCAGAAAAGTCTATGGGATTTAAGAAGGAATTGTTCGAGAGATTCTGGAAAGAATTCACTAAGCGCTATTATAAGGTAGAAGATGAAGAAGTTATACAGGAGATAACAAGGCAAATGTATTGTATTACAGCTTTAGACCTAATGTTTTCCATTAATACTATTCCACCAGAAAATGCGAGAAACTATTATAAGATTGCTGGTGGCAAAGCTATGGATAAAGTTATTAGACCTAATAAAGATTTGATTAGAAAGATATTCGAGGAAGGGAAACTTCAATTATGATTAGGATTGTTAATACAGAAGATAGACAACCTGTTATAAAAAAGAAGATGTACCACAATTCGGACATATTTATCAAGGCAAGGGATTTCTATCATAATCATGAGGAATATAGAAATGAACAGATTGCAGTAATAAATGACAAAGATGAACTGCAATATATGCTTAAATGGGAACCTAATATAATTATATATCCAAGACTTAGCAAAGACGTTATGATTAATCTCTATGTAAGTGATTTCTGGGATTATGAGATAGATAGTTCGCGAATGGATTTTGACTACATAAGCGACATAGATACATTTGTATTTGAACAGGTTGAAGAATATAGCGTTCAGGCGGCTAAGGTAATACTAAGATATTTCCCTGAGAAAAAGATTTATTTTATAGATGAAAGAGCGAAATGGTTCTTTAGTGATAAAGTTACAATAGGTGAAGTGTCCGGAGAGATAGACAAAGAGGCTCTCAAGGTTGGTTCCGATATGATATATTCAATCCATTTCGGTCACGAAGTATTAGAGAAACAAACTGCTAATTCTATTAACTTAATGTCTAGTCTATATTGGTTAAGTGATGCAGTAGAATATGGCGATAGAAATCCTGATAAAGTTTTCTATGTGATTAAATCGCCAATTGCTTCATCAGGACTTGTGAAGTTCATATCCTTCTTGCTTTATTTTGTTGCAGTAGCGTATGAAAAAGAAGATAAAAATGTAATACCTGTTCTAGACACTGCTATTGCAGGAGATGAGAATCAGTTCAACAATGGAACATATAACGATGTATGGGGAATGTTCTTCGAACCGGTGTCTGAATATAGTCTGGAAGAAGTGTATAATAGTAAGCATGTTGTTGTTGGGCAGGAAGGAAAGATGGGAGCAAATCCATATCTAATGTATGTAGAGTATCATTCTAATATTGGTTCTCTTATGAAGAAATATCTTAAGCTGAATCAAGGCATAAATTCATACTGTAAAAAAGCAAGAGATAAACTTAAAATAAAAAAAAGTGATAAAGTGCTAGGCGTTGTTGGAAGGGGAACGGATTTTCACAATCCGGGAGTCGCTACACTTCATACGTTGCCCTTAGATCCTAAAGGGATAGTTGATAAAGCAAGAGAAGTGTATGAAGATGGAGGATACGATTATATCTTTCTTGCAACTGAGGATCAGGAAGTGTTTGATACATTTATGGAATCTGACCTTCGTAATGTTACAAGATATATAGAACAGAAGAGGTATTCAATTGATGCCGACAAAGAACTTCTTCATAATAAATACATTGAGGAAAATGAAGCTGGAAAGAGAGATGGATATGAAGAGGCAAAAGTCTATATATCAATTCTGGAAATGTTAAGACGTTGTAATGGTATTGTTGCCAGTACAGATTGTGGAGCAGTTGACTATGCAATGGCAATGACGGATAATGAATTAGAAGATTTGTACATACATGGACATGACACCAACGAATTTTTGATGAATAAATAAATGTCCATATATAAGGACACTGTTAATACTTGTAGGAGGCAAAGTGTAATGGATTTATCAGGAAGAAATTATTTAAAATTAATGGATTTTGAGCCAGAAGAAATACAATATCTGATTGATATGGCATCAAAGTTAAAAGATGAAAAGAAGAAAGGTATACCTCATGATGATTGCCTTAAGGGCAAGAATATTGCATTGATATTCGAGAAGACATCAACAAGAACAAGATGTTCCTTTGAAGTGGCTGCTCACGATCTCGGAATGCATACAACATATCTTGACCCGGATAGTTCTCAGATTGGAACAAAAGAATCGATGCGTGATACAGCAAGAGTCCTGGGCAGAATGTTCGATGGAATAGAATACAGAGGTTTTGAACAGGAGAGGGTAGAAGCTCTTGCAGAGTACTCAGGAGTAGTTGTATGGAATGGACTCACAAATGAATTTCATCCAACTCAGATGATAGCAGATATGCTAACTATTCAAGAGAAGTTCGGACATACCAAAGGTCTTAAGTTTGTCTATATGGGGGATGCCAGATATAATATGGGGAACTCACTTATGGTGACGTGTGCAAAGCTTGGTATGGATTTCGTTGCTTGTACGAATAAGAAGTATTTCCCAGATGAGAATTTAATCAAATACTGTAATGGTGTAGCAGTAGATACCGGTGCAACAATTACTCTTACGGAAGATGTAGAAGAAGGATGTAAATACGCTGATGTTATCTATACTGATGTATGGGTATCAATGGGTGAACCTACAGAGGTCTGGAAAGAGAGACTTGATGATCTTATGCCATATCAGGTTAATAAGAAAGCAATGTCTTATGCAAAGGATTCGTGTATCTTTATGCATTGCCTTCCTGCATATCATAACCTTGAGACGAAAGTCGGAAGAGAAGTAAATGAGAAGTTCGGATATAAAGAGTTGGAAGTTACAGAAGAAGTGTTTGAAGGGCCACAATCAGTTGTATTTGATGAGGCAGAGAACAGAATGCATTCTATTAAGGCAATTATGTATACAACTTTAAAGGGGCAGTAAATGATTGATTATATATATAAGCACTATGAAAGTGTAGCATCCACAAATGATATTGCCAAACAATTAATAAATGATTATTGTCCTGAAGGAACAATCATATCTGCTGATGAGCAGACTGATGGAAGAGGGCGAGCAGGACGTATATGGGAGGCGCCAAAGGGAGTATCTATATCGACATCCCTTGTGCTTTATCCTACACTTCCTCAGGATTATATTGCATGCATTACTTTGGTTGCTGCAATGAGTGTCAGAGCTGCTGTTAAGAAATATGCTGGATTAGAATGTAAGATTAAGTGGCCTAATGATGTGGTTTGTTCTAATAAGAAGATATGTGGAATTCTTACAGAAAGACTTTTTATTGAAGGTAAATGTGCTGTTATTCTAGGAATAGGAGTTAATGTTAAGAACACAGATTTTCCAGAAGAACTGGAAGACAAAGCGACATCAATTCTCAACGAGGTGGCAGCTGAGAAGGAAGAGATGAGAGAAGTCTTAAAGGATATGAACGATGAGAATTATAACAGCGATGTTATGAGAAAACTTGTAGAAGATGATAATTCGGAACTTCTATATCTTATATGGGATAAGTTCAATGAGTATTATGATATCTTTATTAAGACAGGTAATATGGCAGGCCTTGTGGAAGAATACAATAATAATCTTATAAATGTGGGTCGAGTAGTAAAAGCTTATGATTTAATAGAAGATATTGAGGGGGTTGCTCTTGGCATTAACGAGAAAGGCGAACTTGTAATATCTACAGGCCAGGGCAAGCGATTTGTATCCGCAGGTGAGGTTAGTGTTAGAGGATTATATGGTTATATCTGATTGAAAGGGAAATTATGTATTACGAAGATGGAATGGTGTTATGTGGTGCCAGTTCTTATAACAAGAAATTCTATTTTAATGAGGACTTTGACCTTGTACCACAGCAGGTTAAAGATGAGCTGAAGATAATGTGTGTGTTATTCACAGAAGAAGTTGGCGGAACAATTCAGCTTATATATGATGAGAATGGCAATCTTGAGATTGTTGTTGATAAAGAAGAGGATGATATATTATATGACGAGATAGGAAGTGTCCTCAAAGTCAAACAATTACAACGTGAGAAGAAAGAACTCTTCGAATCCTTAGAGACATTCTATAAGGTTATGGTTGAACCACAATAGAGTGAACAAATTATTATTACATGTAATAGATAGGAGCAGATATGTTACTTTGTATAGATGTTGGAAATACCAATATAACACTTGGTGTGTTCGAGAAAGAAAAGCTGTTTGGAACATTTCGAATGACTACGAAGATTGACAGGACTAGTGATGAATACGGAATGACAATCATGAAAATATTTGATTACAATAAGATAGAATCTGACAAAATACGTCATTGTATTATTGCATCTGTAGTGCCTAAGGGAATGTATTCTCTTACAAGTGGTATTATCAAATATTTCGGAATAACACCAATAATTGTTGGACCGGGAATTAAGACGGGTATGAGAATAGCTACGCCTTTCCCAGAGCAAATAGGAGCAGATAGAATTGTAGATTGCGTTGGTGCATATGAGATGTATGGAGAAGGTGGACCGGTTCTGGTAGTTGACTATGGAACTGCCACAACATATGATCTTGTTGACGAGAAGGGTGCATATATATCAGGTGTTACAGCACCTGGAATCAAACTTTCGGCGAACGCTTTGTGGAATGGAGCTGCAAAACTTCCGGAGGTTGAAATCAAAAAGCCTGCCACAATACTTGCCAATGAGACGGTATCATCTATGCAGGCTGGACTGGTATTTGGACAGATAGGACAGACAGAATATATTGTTAAGAATATGATTAAAGAATCGGGATATAAGAAAGTAAAGGTTGTGGCAACAGGCGGTCTGGGTAAGATTATTTTCTCTGAGACAGATGTGCTTGAAGTATACGATCAGGAACTTACTCTTCATGGTATGAGAATTATATTCGAAAGACAGAAGAAGAGAAAGAACGGATAGAATATAACTTAGATGAAATACATAGGGTGGAGTGAATGTCAGTAATACATCCATTAATGATTGGAAATGTTGAATTGCAAAATAATATTATATTAGCACCGATGGCAGGAGTATGTGACCTGCCATTTCGTGTGTTGTGCGCTTCTTTTGGCGTAGGTATGACGAGTACTGAAATGGTTAGTGCCAAAGCAATATTCTATAACAACAAGAAGACATATACTCTTATGGAGACAGATGAAAGAGAGTCGGTAGTGGCTGTACAATTATTCGGACATGAACCATTATGTATGAGCGATATGGCGTTAAGGCTTGAGGATGAAGGGATAGAATACGACATTCTTGATATTAATATGGGATGTCCGGTCCCTAAAGTTGTTAATAATGAAGATGGATCTGCACTTATGAAGAATCCTAATCTCGCAGGGCGTATAGTTGAAGAGATTGTAAAGAAAACAAAAAGACCTGTTAGTGCCAAGATAAGAATGGGATTCGATAAAGAACATGTTAATGCTGTAGAGATGGCACATGTATTAGAAGAGTCGGGAGTCAGTTCTATTGCTGTTCATGGAAGAACAAGAGAGCAATATTATTCAGGGAAAGCCAATTGGGACATTATTGGAGAAGTGAAGTCACATGTAAATGTGCCTGTAATAGGTAATGGAGATATAACTTGTTACAGAGATATTCTCAGGATGTATAAAGAGACCGGGGTTGATGGATATATGATAGGAAGAGCAGCTCAGGGTAATCCCTGGATATTTGATGGGGTTCTAAGGGAAGATAAAATACTACAAGAATATGAAGAGACCCATGATAACATATCCAATTATTCGGACATATGTGATGGGCTGGGATTTGTAAAGGATGGCAACATGTATAAGCCTGAATGGAACAGTATAAGAGAGATGATAATTAAGCATGCAAAGATGTTAATTGATTATAAGGGTGAGTATATAGGAATCCGTGAGATGAGAAAGCATGCTGCCTGGTATACAGCAGGACTTCATGGTGCAAGCACATTTAGGGGTAGGATTAATGAAGTAGAATCTATAGATGAACTGAAAGAACTATTATACTAGATTGTTAGTATAGCATTTATTTATGCCATCTAGTCTTGCAAAAGACAAGAAATCTTGCTATAATACATAAGTTGTAAAATCGATTAATAAAGAAAGGTCTGTTGGTGGTATGGAAGATAAGAAAATCTTAACTAAAGAAGGTCTTAGAGAGTTAGAGGAAGAATTAGAACATCTTAAGGTTGTAAAACGTAAAGAGCTTTCTGCAATTATCAAAGAAGCAAGAGAACAGGGTGACTTATCCGAGAATGCGGAGTATGATGCTGCAAGAGATGAGCAAGCCAAGGTTGAGGCAAGAATCGAAGAGATTCAATTACTTCTTAAGGATGTTGAAGTTCATACAGAAGACGATATGGACGCTGACAAAGTTAATATTGGCTGTAAAGTAAAGATTCGTGATATGGAATATAAAGAAGAAGCAGTATATAGAATTGTTGGTTCAACAGAAGCAAATTCCTTGAAGAATAAGATATCTAACGAGTCTCCAATTGGTAAAGCTATAATGGGCGCAAAAGTAGGTCAGACAGTTAAGGTTGAGACACCTGCCGGATTGTTAAAGTATAAGGTGTTAGAGATAGAAAGTTCTAATTAAGAATAAGGATGTTACAATAACTAATTGGCCAGATGATAAGTCATCTGGCTTTTTATATGTATTTAACTAATATAGAAAGAGAGTTATAAATGGCTAAGAAGAATAATAATGAACAGGTACAAGATATAGGACAGCTTCTCAAGGTTCGTCGTGAGAAGCTTGTCGCATTGCAGGAAAAGGGTGAAGATCCTTTTCAGATAACATGCTATGACCAGACGCATCATTCTGATGAGGTTAAGGTTCTATATGAAGAATATGAGGCTGAGACTTTAAGAGATTATGTGGAACCCGAACTTCCGCCTGAGCCTGAAGAGGGAGCAGACAATGAAGTAGTTGCTGCATATCGTAAGGCAAAGAAGGAAGCTTACAACGCCAGAAGAGAAATACTGGATGCAAATGCACCAAAAGTGTCAGTCGCTGGGCGTATGATGTTTAAGCGTGTAATGGGTAAAGCAAGCTTTGCTAATATAAGAGACCTTAAGGGTGATATTCAGATATATGCATCTAAAGACGCATTGGGTGATGACTTGTATTCTGTATTCAAGAAATGCGATATAGGTGATATCTGGGGCGTTAAGGGATTCGTATTTCGTACAATGACAGGAGAGATAAGTATTCACGCTGAAGAGATGGTACTGCTATCTAAGTCACTTCAGATACTCCCTGAGAAGTACCACGGACTTACTGATACAGATATGAGATATCGTCAGAGGTATGTGGACCTTATAATGAATCAGGAATCCCGCGATGTATTCGTTAAGCGTTCTCAGATTCTTAAGGAGATTAGAAATTTCCTTGCAGGCCGTGACTTCATGGAGGTTGAGACACCAATGCTTGTTCACAATGCAGGTGGTGCAGCAGCAAGACCATTTGAGACACATTATAATTCATTGGATGAAGATGTTAAGCTTCGTATATCACTAGAGCTTTATCTTAAGAGATTAATTGTTGGTGGTCTTGAGCGTGTGTACGAGATTGGCAGAGTGTTTAGAAATGAAGGTGTTGATACTCGTCACAATCCTGAGTTTACTCTTATGGAATTGTATCAGGCATACACAGACTATGAAGGCATGATGGAGCTTACAGAGTCAATGTTTCGTTATCTTGCTGAAAATGTATGTGGCTCTGCTAAGATTACATATCAGGGAACAGAGATTGATCTTGGAAAGCCATTTGCAAGAATGACAATGACAGAGGCTGTTAAGAAGTATAGTGGCGTTGATTTTGATGAGGTTGCATCAGACGAGGATGCCAAGGCCCTTGCAGATGAACGTGAGATTGAATACGAGGACTTCCACAAGAAGGGAGACATCCTCAATCTCTTCTTCGAAGAGTATGTTGAGGAGCACTTAATCCAGCCAACATTCATAATGGATCATCCCCTTGAGATAAGCCCCCTTACCAAGAAGAAGCCGGATGACCCTACCAAGGTAGAGAGATTCGAACTATTCATCAATACATGGGAAATGTGTAATGCATATTCAGAGCTTAACGACCCAATCGACCAGCGCGAGCGCTTCGCTATGCAAGACGCCAACGCTGCCGCCGGCGACGACGAAGCAGAGCATACAGATGAAGATTTCCTAAACGCCCTTGAAATTGGTATGCCTCCAACAGGCGGAATTGGATATGGAATAGACAGACTGGTTATGCTGCTAACAGATAGTGCGGCGATAAGGGATGTGTTGTTGTTCCCGACGATGAAAAGTGTCAAGGACTGAAACCCAGTGTTTATGCGGGTTCCAAGCGTCGAGAAAACGAATTGACAGCAAATTGACATCAATCTTGTAAAGAATGATGAGTTGTTACAAAGAATCATAAGTTGTCGAGCATAAATCAGCATAAGTATTATGGGCCCATAGGGACCGCTTTCTTGAAAGAAATTTCAAGAAGGTGGTTCTTTTTTTAGCATAAGAGGAATATACTATACCGAATGGCGACGTAAGGCATTGAAACGCAGAAATAAAATGCGGCAATCAAAACAGAAAAATGTTTACAGAGAAGTGAAATGTGCTATAATGATAAGTGAAAACGATAATTAAACAGAATAATGTGATGGAGGGTGTCAATATGCTACTGTCATATAAATTTAAAAATTTTAAATCATATAGAAACGATGTTGAATTTTCCATGATAGCACCGGCATCAAAGGTTAAGAGCAGATTCGAGGATAATTATGTATCTACAACTCTTGGATATGATATAAACAAGACGTGTGTGATAGTCGGAGAGAATGCTGGAGGAAAAACAAATTTTGTTAATAGTTTTATTTATTTACAAAATCTATTATCAAGTAATGAATGGGTAAGGGCATACATGAGCACAGTCAATTCAGGTGCTTATAATGAGGCGAAAGATAGCAGAAATTTAGAAGATAATCGCTTAAGACAGTTATTTGAAATGGAAGTTCTCATTGACGACCGAGTATATTTGTACTATTTAGTAATTGATCCGCTGGGCGTTGTATGTGAGAAACTTGATGTAAAAAAGAATAAAACCTCAAAATATAAACCAATATTCAATTTTGAAAGGAAGAAAGTTATTACTACACCTAGAGAAGATGGTGAAGGGGAAAAAAGATCTTTAGTCGTAGATGTATCATTTGTCGGTGAAGATAAATATAATAAAGATGTTATCGAAAAAATAACAAGAGAGGCTTCTGCTGGACTGTTCATAAATAAACTGGCTATTTTAGCGGTTGAAGAAGCATATACATTCGTAAATTGGATAAAGAATTATCTCACTCCTATTTCTCCTAGGATTAATCTAGATTTCTTAAAAGCTATTGATGTGGAGGAGGAAGATAAAGAAATAGTTGAGAATCCTAGATTTATTAAGATTCTTAGAATGATTGATTATAGCATTTCTGGGATAGAGATAAATGATGAAAATCCTTATCAAAAGACGGTATTAGTAAGAAAAAGGAAAGATGGTACTGTTTTTAAGAGAGAGATAGGGGATGATTCTACTGGTATAGGTGAATACTTTGCATGGGCTATTCAGATATTTAAGGTTGTTTATAAGAATAAATGCCTAATAGCAGATGAAGTTGATAGAGTTTTGAATCCTGTTCTTTCAGATCGAATAATTTCTTTTATTAATGGTAACAAGCATACCGGGCAGTTTATTTTCACAACACATAACGTACTTCATCTAGACTTGAAGAACTACATGAAAGAGCAAATATATTTTGCCACAAAAGATAAAGAGACATTAGAGTCAGAGTTATACTCTTTAGCAGATTTCCCCGAAGTAAGATATGAGGTAACCAAGATATACGAGTTTTATATGAAAGGAATACTTGGGGGAGTTGCTAATGAGTAGATCAAAACGGAAGATTAATCGTAGGTTTAGGGTTTTCTGTGAAGGTGATACAGAATATAATTATTTTGAATATATTAGAAAAAATAAGCTTATATCTTTGGTGCTTAAACCTGTAAATATGCATGGAGGGGGATATAGTAATTTTTTGGATGAAGTCAAAAGTGACAGTAATACAGACTGTTTAGCCAAATTTGTAGTTATAGATGGAGATAGGGCAGTGAAGACAGAAGAAGAGAAAAGATCGCTGCGGGAATTAGCGAATTATTGTATTAGGCAAAACCAAAGTAAGCGTATCCCACATTTTTTGATAGTAGATTTTCCTGATTTTGAATATGTTGCTTGCCTTCATTGCGAGAATTATAAAGGTGGCTTAGTTGAAAATTTTATTAAGAAAGAGTTAAAGTATAAATCAGTTGAGGCGTTCAAGTCAGATGTTAATGTGTACCAAAAACTAAACAGTGGAAAGAATTCGAATAAAAGTAATAACATTAGGGAGGCAAAAAGAAATTCTATAGTTGTTAATCATTTTAAGACAAATAAAACGACGTATGAGATTTTAGCTGAATCATTTTTCATTGAAGAGAACATTGGCAAGAAGGGTACAAATTTTATAGACTTCTTTGAAATAGTAGAAAGCGTATAGATTATCTGTGACCTGAAATGGATTTTTTTTCTAGTAAGCTATAGGATGAAAAACTGACATCAGAAATTCTAAAAGACAACAATTTGACAACAATTCCATTTTAAAGACAAGTAATAATAAGTCTTGTCAACGTATTTTGAATCTATCCCAAAGTTGATGTTAAGTCATCATAAGGATAGTTAAGGAAATCGCATTGTTATTCCTGACACTTAAGAGTTTATGATTAGAGATCAATACGAATAAAGTTATATAAAATAATAGGCACTTTCTAGAACAATAAGATTTTAGAAAGTGCTTTTTTAGTAATGTTCTTGCAATGTTGTTTGAACGCATCAGTGCAGATGAGCTTAAACAGCTAGAGTTTCAAAAAAAGACAGAAGAAAAATTTGATGAGGTCTTTGAGTATATTTCTGATCATGCTGAATCTGAACAAAAGAATTCAATAATCTCTATTACGGAAGCCAACCAGAATTTTTCAAAAATTACAAGACTGGTGGATGAAAGAGGAACTGCGGTTATTCTTAAGAATAATGTTCCCAGATATCTTGTTATCGATTTTAGCAAAGCAGATGAGAACGCAATCGCATCTGATGAAGACGTATTAGCCATTTCAAAGAGATTATTGGCGCAGAATAAAGAGGCATAAGAGGTGCTTGCCAATTTGTGAAAAACCCAGTTGAAGTCCGTTTTTTGGGACACGAAATGTGGATAATGGAGTGTGGGATAGAAGGTAAGTTGGTTGTAAGAATGGTGTACAACAAATTCGAATTCTCGAAGAAAATGTTTTACATTCACGCACGGATTTGGTACAATGAGATTTGTAATATTATACCGTTTTTTGGTGCAAATATGCGCGTGGAGGCTAACGGATGGCACTATCTTATAACAAACTATGGAAACTGTTGATAGACAAAGGCACTAATAAGACAAAATTACGCGAGGCAACACATATGAGCAGTAGTACAATGGCAAAACTTGGAAATAACCAAGCGGTTGCTCTTCCTGTGTTGGAAAAGATTTGTGCGGAATTGGAATGTGATATCGGGGATATTATGGAATTTACTGAGCTCGAATCTGTTAGAGAAGAGATGAGAAAGTAGGTAGATTCAGACTATAGATTTGAAAAAACTGGAGGAAATTTGAATGGCAGCGATTCATGATTTATTGGCACAGATTCAAGATGAAGCTCTTAGGGATCGTATCGAACAAGAGGTTAATAGACTTACAAAGACCAAAAAGTTTGGTCTCGTTTTTGAGCAGCATTTACCAGAGTGTGCTCCATTGTACGATATGCCTATTAAGTCTGGCACTAAGGTTATGCTACGAAATACTAAAGAGGACAAGTCTATCTATGTTGTTATTAAGGCGGACGAAGACAATGTGGTATGTGGAAAGAAAGATAATTTACAGGAGCAGATAACGTTTGCAAAGTCGGATGTGGTGAGAATAGCTGAGTTTGGGGAGCCTATTTATCCATATTTAAGGCCTGTAGATTCTGTATGTAATGCACCTGATAGCGATTTGTGGCACACGTTGATTGAAGCTGATAATTATCATGCGCTTCAATTGTTGGAGTATTTATATGCGGGAAAGGTTGATTGCATCTATATTGATCCTCCATACAATACTGGAGCAAAAGACTGGAAGTACAACAATGATTATGTAGATTCATCAGACTCTTATCGACATAGCAAGTGGCTTTCATTTATAGAAAAAAGATTAAGAATAGCAAAAAGACTGCTCAATCCAAAAGATTCAGTCCTTATTGTTACGATTGATGAGAAAGAATATCTACATTTGGGATGTCTTCTTGAAGAAATGTTTTCTGAAGCAAATATCCAAATGATTAGCATGGTGATTAATCGAAGAGGAGCTATTAGAACAGGTGAGTTTTCCAGAACAAATGAGTTTGTATTTTTTGTAATGATGGGGAAAGCCTGCCCAGGATTGATTTATGAGGAAGAAGGAAAAAGGGATGATGTCAAATGGGTGCAGTTTAGAAGGAGCGACTTATCTTCTAAACGTGGCTCAACAAAAGGGGGGACGGCACAGTTTTATCCGATATACATAAATGATAAAACAAAGAAAATTGAAAAAGTTGGTGAGGCAATCAAACCTGATGTTAATCGTTTAGATGTTGAAAAACTTGATGGTTGTACAACAGTATTCCCTGTAAGAAAAGATGGTACTGAAATGAACTGGGGGTTAACTGCCCCGGAGTTTCTTTCTAGGGTAAAAAAAGGGTATGTTAGGGTTGGGCGTTTAGATGAAGCATCACCACAAAAATATCCTATCTCGTATCTTACATCCAGTTATATTGATGATATAGAGAGCGGACGAGCGAAAATAATAAAATACGCTGATGATGGGCATGTGATTTGTCAGTATCAGGACATAAGAGGAACATATCCTACAACTCAATGGGATAAAAACACACATGATGCCAAAACCTTCGGCACGGATGTCATAGACAAGATCATCGGTAAGAATAAATTTACTTTCCCAAAATCAATTTACTCAGTGAAGGATGCACTAAATTTGTTTGTAAGTAATAAACCAGATGCACTTATTATCGATTTCTTTGCCGGATCGGGGACAACACTTCATGCAGTGAATCTTTTGAATTCTGAGGATGATGGAAATAGAAGATGCATAATGGTTACTAACAATGAGGTGTCAGGAGAAGAAGCAAAGAGTTTAAATCAGAAAGGCATTTTTCGAGGGGAGCCAGAATGGAATGCATTGGGAATTGCAAGAAACGTTACTTGGCCGCGTACCGTCAATAGTATAAAAGGTGTTGATGCGTCCGGAAATCCTCTTGATGGTACATATTATGGCTCGAACAGGATGATGTCCGATGGGTTCGCCGCTAATGCGATATTTTTTAAATTGGGATTTTTAGATAAGACTGCAGTTGCACTTGGCATGCAATTAAAGGAACTGATTCCAATATTGTGGATGAAGGCCGGAGCAATAGGAGAATGTCCAATACTTAACGGAGATTATCTACCAGATATACTTGTTTATGAAAAAAATCGATTTGCTGTTCTTGTTAATGAAAACGAGTTTTCGAATTTTGTGGAAGAGATAGAAGCCAGACCGGGGATACAAACAGTTTACCTAATAACGGACTATGAGGTGAATTATAGAGCTATGGTAAAAAGTCTGAATGTTGAGATGACATATCAATTATACAGGGATTACTTGGATAATTTTAGAATTAATCACGGGAGGAACTAAGAAATGATAAATGAACTATTCCCATTTCAGAAGGCAGCGGTGAATGATCTCCGAACAAAAACCGCCATGGCTTTAAATAGTTTTCGCTCGTATAAGATTCCACAAGTTGTTTCGTTACAAGCGCCAACAGGATCTGGAAAAACAATTATTATGGCAGCTTTGATTGAGGATATCTTTTTTGGAAATGAGTCATATTCGGAACAGCCTGAAGCTATATTTGTGTGGCTCTCAGATTCTCCTCAGCTTAATGAGCAGTCAAAGCAGAAGATAGAGCAGAAAGCAGACAAGGTTCGAATTGATCAATGCGTTGTTATTGCGGATGAGTCATTTGATCAGGAAGTTTTAGATGATGGACACATCTATTTTCTGAATACCCAGAAGCTTGGAAAGGGTGGAAATTTAGGAACGCATTCTGATACGAGACAGTACACCATCTGGGAAACTATCGAGAATACGGCTCGAGAAAAATCTGACAGATTGTACTTCATTATTGATGAAGCTCATCGAGGCATGCTGGGACGTGCAGCCGGAACCGCAACGACAATAATGCAGAGATTCATTATGGGAAGTAAAGAACATAATCTATCCCCAGTTCCTGTTGTGATAGGTATGAGTGCTACAGCAGCTCGATTTACAGCACTTGTTGGAGAAACAACATCGACATTACAAAAGACTATTATTTCTCCGGCGCAGGTAAGAGCTTCTGGTTTGTTGAAGGACAGAATTATCCTGACATATCCTGAGGATCCTTCAAAGCATAGTGATATGGCAGTGCTTCAGGCAGCAACGGATGAATGGATGGATAAGTGCAGGCATTGGTATCAATATACCTTTGAACAGCACTATTCAAATGTTAATCCCGTTTTTGTTATCCAAGTTTTAGCTGGATCAGGAGACAAGATTTCTGACACAGATTTGGATGATGCGCTGGCCAAAGTAGAAGAACGTATGGGAGATCACTTTGATGAAAACGAAGTGGTACATACATTTGGTTCCGTGGGAACTATTACCATCAATGGACTCAATGTGCCGCATGTGGAGCCCTCCGAAATCGCGGACAACAGAAAAATTAAGGTTGTTTTCTTCAAAGAGAATTTATCAACGGGATGGGATTGCCCTCGCGCGGAGACTATGATGTCATTCCGCCGTGCTGAGGATGCGACATATATAGCGCAGCTTTTAGGACGTATGATCCGAACACCGTTGCAGAACAGAGTTCTTGTTGATGATTCTCTGAACGATGTAAGGCTTTTCTTGCCATACTTTAATAAAGATACTGTAAAGAGTGTAATAGATGAATTGCAGAATTCAGAAGGCGGCGAGATACCTACCGTGGTTGAAGGCGAATCGATGGAAAACCAAGTAAATGTTTCTTGGACCGTCCATACAAAAAAGAAAAAGGCTGAACAGCAGATCCCTGGTCAGATGGACTTGTTCTCATATTACACTGAGGCAGGACAGGCTGCATCAGTCTCTTACGATGCAAATGGTAGTTCGCCTATGATGGTATCTGAAGATACGCCGAATTACGGATCATCTGTAAATGGTAATCAATCGAGCCTGCCTGTCGACCAACAGCTACAGACAAGTTCACAGCCTGTTAATACATCGAGTCCGATGCCTGTGACTAATCAGACTGGAACATCAATAACGAACCAACCTGAAATTCCGGTTTCTACAACTCCTGAGGATTCAAGTGTAACAGGAAAGCAAATGTCGCTTTATCCTGAAGTAGATAGAGAAGATGTAATTAGATTTATCAACGAACAAGGCTATCTGACATACATGGTTAAAGACGTAAGAATTACGACCAGTTATTTGAAATCTCTTTTGAGCTTGGCTGGTCTGCTTACTCATAACAGCATTTATATCGAGGCTAAGAATGAAGTTGAGAAAGAAATCACAGATATGATTCATGCTTACGTGGATGATCTTCATGCCAAAGGTAAGTATGATGAATTATCAAAGAAGGTATTGGAATTTAAGCTTTCTATCCAGATCTTTGATGTGTTTGGAGAAACAATAAATGATTACACATTGAATGATTGGTTTATGACTTCTGAATCTGATTTGGATAGGCAACTTAGAGCTGCTGATGCAAGGCTTGGCGGATACGGCTTCCCGTTTGTGTACGGAAGGCGCTTCATTGATTTTGAAAATCCTAATGCATTTAAGATTGACTGCATTATGTTTGCTGCAGATGATGAGTGCATTTCTAAACTTAACAAGTATGCAGAAAAGAAGTTTCATGACCTAAATGATCAATATCGTAAGTATGTGGTATCAAAGTCGGAAAAATGCCGTAAGGCTTACAGCGATATTGTTGCTGATGGAGACCTAGTTAGCAAACACAATTTCTCGTTGCCGGAGACAATCAGCGCACGGGTTGAAACTGGAGGCAAGACCTATACAGATCACCTTTTCGCTGATGAAGAAGGAAATGCTGTTATCAAACTGAATGGATGGGAAGAAGGAGTTCTTGAGGAAGAGCGGAAACGATCAGATTTTGTATGTTGGCTAAGAAATCCTTCGAGACAATCTTGGTCGATGCGCTTGCCATATGAGATGGATGGAGTTACAAAATCCACTTATCCAGATTTTGTCATTGTCCGTAAAGATGATGTACTGGGATATGTGGTTGATATTTTGGAACCTCACAATCCGGATTTTAAAGATAATCTTGCTAAGGCTAAGGCGTTCGCTAAGTATGCTGAGCTTGAACAACGAATTGGAAGAATTCAATTGATACGAACAGGAAAGGATTTTGCAGGAAAGGATCGATTTAAGAGATTGGATATGGCCAAAGGTGCTGTAAGAACCAAGGTTCTCGCTGCAGTCAACAATGACGAGCTTGATCACATATTCGATACAGATGGAGAATTCCAAGAATAAATCTGCAGACAAAGATACTATGACAAAGCAAAAAGAGAAAGCCAATAACTATACATTTATAGATTTGTTTGCCGGAGCTGGAGGACTTTCCGAGGGCTTTGTGCAAGCAGGATTTCAACCATTAGCGCATGTTGAGATGAACGAATATGCTGCCAAGACGTTGGAAACGCGAACGGCATATTACTATTTCAAGGAAAAGAGACGCCTTGATGTTTATTACGATTATTTGAAAGGCCGGATATTGCGTGAAAAGATGTTTGAACAGGTTCCAGTCGAGAATCTAAGTGCAGTTATGTGCGAAACTATGTCGGATAAAACTCTTCCGGGTTTATTCGAGCGGATCGACAAGATACTAGAAGATAAGGGCGTCTCAAAAGTTGATGTTGTGATAGGCGGACCGCCATGCCAGGCTTACTCCTTGGTGGGCAGAGCTCAAAGCAGTCATATGGATCGTCCGATGGAGGAAGACCCGAGGAATGAACTCTACAAGTTATACGCAAGATTTTTGAAGAAGTATCAACCCAAAATGTTTGTCTTTGAAAACGTGATGGGGATTGCTTCTGCAAATGGTGGAAAGACATGGAAGAACGTGAGAGCTCAGCTTCGAAGAGTAGGGTATGAGATCGACTTCAAGGAGCAGATTTCTCATGACTTTGGTGTGCTTCAGAACCGGCACAGGATGATTATTGTTGGATGGTTGAAAGATAGTGAATTATCCTATCCGGAGTTTAAAAAAGTAAAGACTAAGGCAATAGTCAATGATTTGCTAAGAGATCTTCCGCGTATTCAACCAGGACAGTGCGGAGACGAATATCGGCCAGGCGAAATCAACGAATATCTGAGAAAGAATGGTATACGTACACCAGAAGATGTTTTGACATTACATGTCAGTCGGCCGAATAAGAAACGTGACATTGAAATCTACAGAAGAGCTATAGAGTTATGGAACGATGGCCATAAGAGGCTGAATTATAATGGTCTGCCAGATGAGTTAAAAACACATAAAAACCGGAGTTCATTCTTGGATCGATTCAAGGTAGTAGAAGGTGATGAGCCTTGTTGTCATACAATGCTGGCACATATCTCGAAGGATGGCCATTACTTTATTCATCCCGATATAGAACAGCATAGATCTATAACGGTAAGAGAAGCGGCCCGTATTCAATCATTTCCGGATAGTTATTATTTTGAAGGACCAAGAACTGCTCAATTTGTACAAATAGGAAATGCAGTTCCGCCAATCATGGCAAGGGGAATTGCTATGGGTGTAAAGGAAGAGTTAGAAAAGGGGTAGATGTCATGGAAGGCAATCTCCTGCTGGAGCAATACAGCCGGTATAAAAAAATAGCTCTAGAAGAGTCACCCTATAAGTGTCTCTTAAATACAGAGATTGAGATTAATCCTCATCAGATTAATGCTTTTTGTGCTGCCATAGAATCATTAAAGACTGGCGGAATAGTATTAGCTGATGAAGTCGGTTTAGGAAAAACAATTGAAGCAGGTTTGGTAATTAAGTATGTGCTCGATAATGGTGCAAAAAAGATAATTATTGCTGTACCGGCAACACTTAGAAAACAGTGGGAGATTGAGTTAGACGAGAAATTCAATTTGAAGGCTACGATTCTTGATAGGCTGACTGTCGAGAAGGATTACTATTCTATGAGGACATGGATGGAAAAGGATGAAGTGAGAATAATCCTTACATCTTACGATTACGCCTCGAAGTTTATGAAGAGATTTCCGTTTGTAAAATGGGATTTCGTGGTGGTTGATGAAGCGCATAATCTCAGAAACGTCTTTCATGGGACAAAGCGAGCAAAGAATCTATATGAGATAACAAAGGGAATTCCTAAAATCTTATTGACCGCAACACCACTACAGAATTCGCTCTCGGATTTACATGGATTAATATCCTTTATAGATCCAAGGATATTTGGGCCTGAGAAGGCATTTAACAAGCGATTTGTAGAGGGTCAAGATTATACAGAATTGAAAAGAGAACTTCTACCGGTTTTGTACCGTACTCTAAGAAGAGATGTTGGCAAATACATGGATTTCAAAAAGAGAACATGTAAAACAGTCGATTTTCATCTTACAGCGGAAGAAACTGAGCTATATGATCTTGTTAATCAGTTTTTGAAGAAAGAAAATCTCTATTCGATTCCGACATCCAATAGGGGACTTATTATTCTTGTAATTCGAAAACTGTTAGCATCATCGAGTTATGCATTAATAGAGACTTTTGAAGTATTAAAAAAGAGACTTGAGAAATTGTACCAGGGAACAAAGTCTGCAAAAGCAGTAGAGGGTTTTGATCTGTTTTGGGATTTTGTCCAAGATGAAATAGATGAGTCCGATTTTGAGGAGAAAGAGGATGAGGATCTTACTGTTAAGAAGCAGATGATCCAAGAAGAGCTCGATGCTGTTCAGAAGATTATTGATAAAGCTAATCGAGTTAATAAGAATGCAAAAATTACGGCTTTGAAGACCGCACTGTCGACAGCATTACATTACCAGGAAGCAAATGGCATACCGCAGAAGGTTGTGGTTTTTACTGAGTCAAAAAGAACTCAGAAATATATGGCAGAAGAACTTCGCAAGGATGGATACCAAGAAGAGGACATCGTGCTCTTTAATGGTGATTTCGATGATGCGATGACGAACGAGATCTATCGAGCTTGGCAGGTGAAGAACTTTGGCAATGTAAATCATGGACGTAGTGTTGAATATAAACACGCGATTGTGGATTACTTCAAGAATCATGCGAAGATTCTTATCGTCACAGATGCAGGATCGGAAGGCTTAAATCTGCAGTTTTGCAACACGATAATCAATTACGATTTGCCTTGGAATCCTCAGAAGATAGAGCAAAGAATAGGACGTTGTCATCGTTATGGACAGAAATATGATGTTGTAGCGATTAATCTTCTTAATACCGACAACGAGGCCGATAAGAGGGTTTACGAGATCCTTTCAAGAAAGTTCGAATTGTTTGATGGCGTTTTTGGTGCATCAGATGTTGCACTCGGTGCGCTAGAATCCGGACTTAGCTTTGAAAAGACGGTTTTGGATATTTATCAAAAGTGTAATACGGCAAATGATTTTACGGCTGCTTTTGACAAACTGAATAAGCAGCTTGATAAGAGTACAAGTGCGCAGGTGACTCAGCTGCGAAATATTCTCCTCACAGAAAGTGCAGAGGCAAAGGGTGAGGCACTTGAAAAGACGAAGGAAGCTATTACACAGTACTTGGACGATGTTGAGTATTGGTCGCATGTTCAAGAGCCGGAAATGGATGGCAAAACCTATTTCTGGCAGATTGATAAGTGGGGAGAAGAAAACTTTGGATCTCATGGAATGCTGTTTTTGGGAGCGTTCTGTAATAATTCAAAGATTCTATTTCCGGTGCTTCTATTGTGTGATGAAAACGGTGAGTATATAGACTTCGACGAACATGACATCGTTAAAGCTATAGAGGGAGCGAATGATCAAGACATTCATTTCTACAAACCATCTGATAAGGAGATGCAATACATATCAAAGATTTATAGTCGCTTAACAAATGAAATGTTGGAGCAGTACAAGAAACGCGTAGCTCCTGTTATTGCATATAACCGTAGCAAGGTGGAAAACTGGATTAAAGTTCAGACGGAACAGTTGTCGTTCCAGACAATGGAAATGAATGAGGAGATAAAGGAACTATTCATTCAGGAATTTGAATCAAGAAATGCCTTGGAAAAAGAGGATATTCGTAAAAAGATTGCAGAGAAGAAACGGCAAGCTGATAAGGTAGAGAAATCTCTTCCGAAAAAGAAAGCGACGCTGGAAAAAGAGGCACAGAGGGAAATTGATGAATTCGAAAAGCAATTTGAAATCAATCCGATCCTCTTGGTTAATATTGTTTTGAAATTCTAAGTGTTGGGAGGTCTGTAATGGACGATAGAGCAAAATATTCTGAAGTTAGACAGATGATTATAGATATGCTCAGAATGGATCTTTTGGGTCCGACAGATGAAAATGAGACTCTGAGCGAAAATCCTCGTCATGCATATGTTGTTGGAATGTTGGCACCGCAAACAGAATTGTATGGCGAAACAGCTGTCGATAACGAACAGGAAGTCGACGGTGATATCGCGTATGAGGATGATTCCGACTATACGGCCGGTGAGGATGATGATAACGAGCCGATTACAAGCAGTCATTTTAGTATCCCGTCTTCAATGGGAATAAGCTTTTATGTAGAAACTGCGACACCAAGCATAAATGTAGATGTGATTTGGGGAGATTACACAAAATCGACGGATAAGAAACTGAATAAAGATGGGAAAGAAGTAAGCGTTGCTTCATATACGCGTCATCCGATGAAGGAAACGGTAGAAGTGAACTTCGCAGACTTTGAAAAGAATAAAGAATATCGGCTTGTAGCGGATTCGAATATTTATTTGCATATTTCTCGGATTGGCTTAGAACGCGGATATTCGTTAGTGACGGCATATGTCATCAACAAGCGGACAACACCTGAGAGCGAAGTTGAATCATTAATGTTCCAGGTGAATCTCAAAGCATATTCCGAAAGCGGGGAGAGAATTTTTATAGCAGAGCATGTATGCAGAGAAGTTCTTGCACCGGATGAGTTTTATTTTGAACAAAGACCTATTCTCGGCAGAGGAAGAGGCTGTGCGGCTGTTTGGGGAGATGCTTTTGATGGAAAATCTGCATATGTTGAGTCTGATTTTATTCCTCAGTATGAATTCCCAGGGGTAAGTGCATCTCTTAAGGGATTTGATCCATTCTTTTTCTCAATGCGTTCTTTATCAATGATAAAAAGAAAGGATGGCATTATTGAAAAACTCAATGTTTTGACTGATGCATATGAAAAGTGGATCCAAGATAAGCTCGAGAATGATTCAAAAATGAAGGATGAGACTTTCAAAGAAAAGATCGGTGAAAGCGTAGTAGGAAAGTGCAAGGTTGCGCTTGAGAGAATCAGGGAGGGAATCAATCTTTTAGTTAAAGATGATGTTGCATTTGAAGCTTTTTGTTTTATGAACAGAGCAATGATAATGCAGCGTAATATAACCAGTTTTTCCAAGAAGTATGGTAGTGGAGTTGATTGCAACTTCGCCGAGTTTGTTAATCCAAGAAATCCGAAAAATGATTTTGCCTGGAGACCTTTCCAGATTGCATTTATTCTGATGAATCTAAATGCCATAGTGGATGAAAACCATCAGGATAGAGAAATAGTAGATCTTCTGTATTTCCCAACAGGTGGAGGAAAGACGGAAGCATATTTAGGATTGATGGCCTTTGTTATTGCTAACAGAAGATTACGTGCCAAGGAAGATGACGAGTATAACAGAGATGGCGGGGTTACCGCTATGCTCCGTTATACCCTAAGATTGTTGACTACTCAGCAGCGTGATCGAATCACCAAAATGATCGTGGCCGCAGAACTCATCCGAAGGAAAGAGTATCCCAAATACGGAAAAGAGCCTATTAGCATTGGCTTCTGGGTTGGTGGCAGAGTGACGCCAAACAATTTTGATTCGTTAAAAGAAGATCCTGAGGATAGAGAGAAGACAAACAAGGCTAGGGCACAAAGAAGGCTGATTTATAAGCAGTTATTGACATGTCCATTTTGCGGAAAGCCTTTAACTGAAGAAGAGTTTTACATCGATACTGTTGAGAAGAGCGTAAAGATTTATTGCGCTGATAAAATGTGTATGTTTTATAAATACCCGGAACATGGGGATCCGATTAACATACCGGTATATTTGGTTGATGAGGAAATATATGCAAAGTGCCCTACGGTTATTCTTTCGACTGTAGATAAATTTGCAAGACTTCCTTGGGCTGTTGAAACCAATTCTCTTTTTGGAAGAGTAGATCGTGAATGCAGTCGAGACGGATATGTGGCTATGGGAGCCGAACATGCGAAACATGTTAAAACTGAAGGCCATCCGGCCGCAACCTTAACGGATATTAAGCCGTTTCTTCCGCCAGAGCTTATTATCCAAGATGAGCTGCATTTGATTACAGGACCGCTTGGAACTGTTTATGGTGCATATGAAACTTTGATAGAGGACTTGTGCACTTATGAAAAGAATGGCAAGAAAATCAAGCCTAAATATGTTGTATCTACGGCAACAATAAAGAATGCTGGTGAACAAGCGAAGTGCTTATATGCTCGTAAAGAGACTGCACAGTTCCCGCCAAATGGATTTGAAATAGGGGATAGTTTCTTTGTCACAGAGATTCCGGTTGAGGAGAACCCTTTTAGAAAATATGTTGGTGTATGCGCGCCAGGACAATCTGTAAAGACAGCATTGTTACGCATATATTCAATTATTCTTCAGGAGTCATATGATTTGTCCTTGCAGGATGAATATAAGGCATGGATAGACCCGTATTACAGCTTAGTAGGATATTTTAACAGTATACGAGAACTTGGTGGTGCGGTTCGTCTTCTCCAAGACGATATTCCGGACCGTATTAAGCGTATAAAGAAAAAGTATGGCATGAGCAAGCAGCGTTTCTTGAACCGCCGCGAAGAAATCACATCTCGTATGTCATCTTATGAGATACCTAAAAAGCTCAAACAACTTGAAACTAGATTTGAATCCAGGGAATGCCTAGATACTGCTATAGCAACGAATATGATTGCTGTTGGTATGGACGTAGATCGACTGGGATTGATGGTTGTAACAGGCCAGCCAAAACAGAATTCAGAATACATCCAGGCTACATCTCGTATAGGAAGAACATACCCTGGATTGGTTGTAACGCTTTATAATCCGTATCGCCCTCGAGATTTGTCCCATTATGAGAACTTTATGGGGTACCATTCTCAAATGTATAGATTCGTTGAAGGAACGACGGCTACTCCGTTTTCGGCAAGAGCAAGAGATAGAGTTTTGCACGCTGTTATTATTGCTGCTATTAGATTGCGTTATCCGGAAATGGCAAATAACGCTGATGCTGAGAATATTGTAGCACTTTCGGATCAACAGATTGATGCAGTTAAAGAAATCATCATTGATCGTTTGAACATAATTAAACCTTCAGCAAAAGCAGATGCGGAAATTGAAATTGATACTTTCATTGATAATTGGAAGTTCCTTGCGTCTAGGGAAAAGCGGCTGAGATATTATGTTTGGAAAACAGATAAGTATAATCGACTGATGAATACTTATGGGGAGAGTTGTACAGACACAGAAAAACCGACATTGCGATCCATGAGAGAAGTTGAGAGTGCTGCCAATATGTATTATTTCACGGAGGATTGAAAATGCCAGGATTCGATAACAACAAATTAGGCGAACTTCGTCCTAACCAAGTCATTACAACATTTGGTCCGGGAGCCATTGTAGATGCTGTGAAGGACTCGGTTACTGTTCTTGATATTAACTATTGGAAAGAAAAGGGCAAGAAGATAATCGATGGACGTTTAGCATCTTATCTCGGAGTCGATTGTTTTTATATGCCAAGAACATCATTTAGCGGGGATGTTCCAGTTATTTCATTTCCATATACCCACGTATGCTCAAACGTTGCATGTGGAAGAATATTCGACGTTAGAGATGATTTTGACTTAGATAGATATTTAAGATATGGCGTAAACTGCCCGGATTGTCATAGGCGAGCGTATCCGTCTCGTTTTATTACAATATGTGAAAACGGTCACATGGATGAGTTCCCGTGGAAATGGTGGGTTCATTACGGAAAGACTACATGTAACGGAAAGCTTCGTATGTATTCAACCGGAACAACATCCACGCTTGGAGACATGTGGGTTGAATGTGATTGTGGAGCCAAAAGAAGCATGAGTGGCGCTACTCAGAAAGAGAACTTTGAGGAGCTGTCTTGCAGTGGTCATCACCCGTTCAGACCTAATCACAAGAATGATAAATGCGATAAGAAGATGCTTCCTTCCCAACGAGGTGCATCAAATGTATATTTTGCGGTAAGCCGTAGCGCAATTTCGATTCCGCCATGGGTTAATCCGCTTTATAACCTGATTGATGAGCATTTGAGACTCATTGATAGTTATGAAGAAGATTTTGGCGACATGGGTCTCCAGAAAGTCTATGAAAAGTATTTTACAGCATACACTAGGGAAGAATTTGATGCCGCCCTTCAGCGTAGGCGTGAGAACATAACGGAGTTTACCGAAATCAAGCAGATGGAGTATGACGCCATAACGCATCATGCGGACCCGGCATATGCTTCGAACAAAAAGCACTTTAAAGCTGAGGAAGATGCGCTTCCAGAATACCTAAAGAAGTATTTCAGCAGAATTATAAGAATAACGAGACTTAGAGAAGTAAAAGTATTATTGGGATTTACCAGAGTTGATGCACCGGATCCTGATGCGGATGAACAGGCAAATATTGTTTATCTGAAAAAAGGAAAGAGTGAAAAGTGGCTTCCTGCTGCAGAAGTAAATGGTGAAGGTATTTTTATTGAATTTAATAAAGAGACTATCGGTTCCTGGATATCAGACGAGAAGGTAAAGGCGCTTTCTGAAAGATACGCAGAATACTATAAGGAGTTCTGCGATTCAAAGGGATGGACGGTAAAAATACTTAGAGATGCAAAATATGTTTTGATGCATACATTTGCACATTTGTTGATAAAGCAGATGTCAATGGCCTCTGGATATTCATCGTCTGCAATCAGAGAAAGAATATACTATGGCGATAAGATGACAGGCATCCTTTTATATACTGGAAGTGCCGATAAAGAAGGATCTCTTGGTGGTCTCGTAGAGCTTGGTGACGTGGAGCATTTGAATGTGCTTATGAGAGATGCTTTCCAGGAGGCGCTGTTATGTACAAATGATCCGGAATGTCTCAATAATGCGCCGGCCGGGAAGAACTCTAATGGAGCCGCTTGCCATTCATGTTGCATGATTTCAGAAACTGCGTGCGAGAACGGAAACAGAATGCTGGATAGAGGATTAGTGGTGCCTATAGCAGGTAGGGAGAAACAGGCTTATTTCAAGGAGTTGGTAGAAGAGCTATGTCAGCTGGAAGTATAAGTTTAGATATCTTACTTAATCAGATAAGTGCTGATGCCATTTCAGGCTCTGAAGATGCGATTAAGGATATCAAGAAAAGATATCCTGCATTGTCTGAAAAAGAGGCTAGAGAAATACATGAACTTGTTGTGGCATCGTTGAGGCAATCGAAGAATGATGCGGAAGTGGTTGTTACTGCTCCACCGTCATTTGCGATGAAGACAAAAGTAACAAAAACGGTAGTGAAATCAATGCTGGAAGGTGCAAAAAGCAGCATTGTAATTACCGGTTATTCTTTATCGGATTACTTTTCAGATTTGATAGATTGCATAATCAGAAAAAGTCAAGAGGGCGTCTTCGTGAAGTTCTACGTTAATCATATCGAAGACCAGGCTAATTATGAAAAGCTCTGCAGATACAAGGGCCGGTTTTTGAAAATCTACAATTATCCAAAACAGGACGATGCTATGGCTGCACTTCATGCGAAAGTTATATCGGTGGATAAAAAGGATAATCTGATTACATCTGCGAACCTGTCTTATCACGGACAGGAAGGTAACATTGAAATGGGAATTCATATCGTTTCAGAGGATATAGCGAGACAGATTGACGGCGTATTGACAACGCTATTGTTTAAGAAGGTATTTGAGGAAGTGTAAAGACAAACGGGTGATGTGTGATGGGAGAATATGTTGGAATTTCAATAGGTAATTATGATTTTATAGGGCAGAAAAACACGTTTGGAGATTTACTTTCTTTGTTTTCACCCAATGAATTAACCATAGAAGATTGTATTGATGAAGATGGTGAGAAATACGAACGTCGATATTTTACTAAGACGGTTCGACAAGCTAAAAGAGCTTTGGATGTTATGGGACATACACTCTCACGTTCACAGATGCTGTTTGAGCATGAATTGCAAACTGAAATAGAGTATTTGCGTGATGATGGGGAAGAGGAAAAGATAAACACAATAAGTACCGAGTTTACTTTTCAATCGTGGGTATGCGCAGTAAAGAAATATGCAGCTGTAGTTGCTCGAGATGAATATGTAGACGGTCATTTTCCATTACTGGAGAAAGAACTGGCTTGTAATGAGGCAGAGAAAAAAGTATACGCATCGTTGCCTTATAATGAAGATGAAACATTCTTTGGTATAGATCTTTGGTACTCGGATAAAGAAATTGGAGATTATTGGGATGTATTTAGAGTAATCTTGGAAGCTTTTGAAGACGAAGAGATTGTTACCTTGGATTATACCAATTTGTATCTGGGCGGATGGTGCAACGGATATCCGGAAGAGGATGATTACAAAGCATCTAAAACTGTTGTACTCACTGAAGGGAGTACGGATGCACGAATCATAGGAGAGGCTATAAATGTACTTTATCCTGATATGTCGAAGTACTATTCCTTTATTGATTTTTCTACGTACGATGTTCAAGGAAGTACTAATTATCTTTCACATTATTTGAAAGCATTTGTAGCGGCTGGAATAGAGAATAGAATAATTGCTCTATATGATAATGACTCGGCGGGACTGGCTGAAATTAAAAATCTCGAAAAAATGACCTTCCCAGATAATGTCAGAATAATGCATCTGCCAGACTTGGATTTTTGTGTTGAATATCCAACCATTGGTCCGTCAGGAAATAATAATGAGAATATTAACGGAAGAGCCGGTTCGATTGAAATGTATGTAGGAAAGGATATTTTGTGCAATAACGGAGAGTATATTCCTATTAGGTGGAAATCTTATGTTGACAAGGTTGAGGCATATCAAGGAGAAATAATTTCAAAATCAGAGGTGCTAAAGAAATTTGAAGAAAAGGCGAAAAAAGCACTGAAAGATGGACTGATTTTGGAAGAGTGGAATGAATTAGACATCTTGTTGAATGCGATTTTTTCGGCATTTTTTGAAGATTATGGATGAAATTTATGGTAGTAAGAAATCTTTGATCGATAGGATGGATGTGATGAACGGGGGATACAGTAGAGAAAAAAGAGGAGACGAGAAGTGACAGATAGCTTGATTGTAGGAGCAGTTATATCATATGTCCAGAATTTTATCTATGACATTTCAATAGGTGCTTGCAAAGGTTTTATAAAGAAGTATAAGCAAAAACGATTCTGCAAAAGAGTAGAGAACGAGATTCAGAATTTTTGTAAGAAAAATGAGAGCTTATATATTGATAGTGAGTCTTTTCAGAATTTCATTACATACCATAAGCCTTTTGATAGAGTAATGGAAAATGTACTATCTTTAGGTGATGCTGTTGATATAGATCAGCTCTCAAATGATATTGTTGCAGAGGCAGAAGATGCAGCTAAGACTGGTGGTCAAATACTTTCGATAGATGACCGCAGAGTGTTTAAGGATTTACTGACCTTAGTTAGCAATGAAATTACTAGTTATTATCGAGATGTTCTTGATGATAGTCAGAAATATATAGTTTCTCAGAATGCACAAAACACGAAAATGCTTCAGAGAGAGATAAAAAAAGTTGGGGATGGTAATAATCAGAAGATAGAAAACGTTGAAAAATATCTTCGAGACGCCATGTCAATAAGCCCTTATAAAGCAGAGCCGATTGCAGAACTAATATGTAAAAAAATGTGGCTCGGTGAATTTGATGAGGTTGAAACCCTGTGCCAGGTTGTTTCTGCTAAATCAGATGATCTTGAACTGGCAATACGTGTATTAAAAGTGGAGATGCTTGAAAACAAGCATGAAAGTGATGAAATAAAACAATCCATTTCGTATATTGAAAATATAAGAATCAGAAATATTGTAATTAGGAATATAATCCCGTTAATTTATTTCAGAAAAGAAAAATTCGATAGAATGGGTGAGCTCACAGATTCAGAGTATTTAAAGGCAATTATGGCCGCACTGGATAATGAAGACTATTCTTATTTGTTCTCGATGGAGATATCCGTTGAAAAAGGCATAGAGATGCAAAAGTATACTCTAAACAAAGCAGTATTGAATGTTGAACAGTGGCTCGTTAATCAAGTGTTTGCGATTTATATGTACAATCTGAAGCTTGTGAATACAGCTTCATTAATAGAAAACACAATTGATGCTCGCACATCATGGTTTTCTGCCCTTATAACCTATGATGAAGTGATATGGGGACGGTTCTTTTGTCAACTTAATTTAAGATTTACTTAGTGCCATATACCTTTAGGAAATTGTTACAAGAGTAGCATTTTCGCAAAGTTTTCGCAATGTTCATGCAATGTTTATTAATGTTAGATTATAAGTATATGAGTAGAAGATACACGAAATAGTTTATAAGGAGGATACGCATATGGTTAAGAAGCTTATAGGACAGGTAGCGGTATCGGCGATAGTGTGTGCAGTAGCGGTAATTGGTGGCATTGCTATGATGACGTTTGCCGGTAGTAAGATTAAAGAATAGATTCTGTTTCGATGGGGGAGATTTTTTGCTTTTTTGCGGATTTATAAGTCTTTTTCGGAGATTGTGCCGAAACTGTCGGCGCAAACAGAAGAAGCTCGGTAGAAAAAATGCGGATATCCGCAAAAATTTCATGAATATCATTGTCATAGAGGGCGACAAGCGTTTCTATATTCAATCAGCCTTATCTATAGCCGAACTGGACAAATATATTTTGAAATGAGATTAAACTATGGAATACATAAGAGTTACAAATGACAATCTGGAAAAGGAGCACATTTGCTGTGCCATTTCCAATAATAAGGATGCACAGGTTTCTTCAAAGAAGGCGTGGCTTTCGGACAGGTTTGATGAAGGTCTCGTTTTTCTGAAGAGTGTGGAGCGAGGCAAATGCTTTATCGAATACATCCCGGCGGAAAACGCATGGATTCCGATAGAGGCGGATGGCTATACGTACATAGACTGCCTATGGGTGTCCGGTTCTTTCAAAGGGCACGGGTATGCCTCGGATTTGCTTTCTGCCTGCATTGAGGACAGCAGGGAAAAGGGGAAGAAGGGACTTTGCATTCTCACTTCCGCTAAGAAAAAGCCTTTCTTGGCTGACCCGAAGTTTCTAAAGCACAAGGGATTTATAGTGGGGGACGAAGCGGATAATGGAGTTCAGCTTTGGTATCTGCCGTTTGATAAGAATGCGGATGCGCCGCAATTCAAACAATGTGCAAAACATCCCCACATAGATGAGAAGGGGTATGTTCTTTACTATACGAGCCAGTGTCCGTTTAATGCGAAATATGTACCAATCTTGGAGCAGACGGCTGAAGAGAACGGTATTCCGTTCCGTGCGATTCATATTGAGAGTAAGGATGAAGCGCAGAATGCTCCGACGCCAATCACGAATTATGCTCTGTTCTATGACGGAGAATATATTACGAACGAGCAGATGAGTGATAAGAAGTTTTTGAAGCTGGTTAGTAGCCGGAGAATTGTAGCCAACTGAACGGGGATTTGAGTAAAAATCTAAAATAAATGAATGGGGATTTGCGTTAAAAATGTATTTACATGAATGGGGATTTGCGTTATACTCGGTTTGAAAGGACGGATTGAAGTATGGAAAAACCGGTATTTAGAAGGAAAATCTATAGCGAGATTCTTGAATGGAAGGAAAATCGAAGTGATAAGTACGCATTGCTGATCAAGGGAGCGAGACGAGTCGGTAAATCGACTATAGCGGAAGAATTTGCTAAAAAAGAGTTTAAATCATACATCATGATTGATTTTGCCCATACCAGCAAGGCAATCAAGGATTTATTTGATGATACTTATGATTTGGATTTCTTCTTTTTACAGTTGCAGCAATTGACCGGAACAAGATTATTTGAGAAAGAATCTGTGATCATTTTTGATGAAGTCCAGTTGCTTCCCAAGGCAAGGCAGGCAATAAAGTATCTCGTAGCCGATGGCAGATATAAATACATTGAGACAGGGTCACTTATATCAATCAGGAAGAATACGAAGGATATTCTGAT
>OCTW011568440.1_pt1 | contig 54314 bp, 78 predicted proteins | sample 1539671 | NCBI WGS metagenome assembly OCTW01 (sample SAMN02144230, study PRJEB22623) | gut metagenome | biome: sheep rumen | host: Ovis aries | place: New Zealand | reverse complement strand
GGGGGGGGGGGAGAAAAAGAAAGAAGCCATAAATTTTAGATTGAAATAAAAAAAATTGAGGACTAAAAATGTCCTCTTTTTATTTTATTATTTCAAATCTCCTACATAGATTCTGGGCTGTTCCAGAGTTTCTTTTTCCTGGTTTTAAAAAGGCTATATCTAGGTCACTATCTTTAGTCATAGCTGCGTCTCTTTCTTCATCTGTCTCAAATCCTCCTTTAGTTTTAAAGTTTGGATTTTTCTTAACTCTAGGATTTTCAAACATGTGGTATACAGTTACTCTGTCTGGTATTTGATTTAACCAATTTTGGGCCATTGTATCCACACCTTGATAATCCCCGACTATAAATTGAGCATCTTTATCATTATCTATTACCTCATTAAGTACGGGTACGTAAAATTTATCAAATTCTTCTTGACTTATTTCTCGATGTCCTGAAATAAAATATATCATATCTTTTAAAATTAAAATTTTGCCATTTATAAGGGGATAAGTTCTTATAGGTAGAAAATATTTAATTTTAGATTTTATGAATAAATCAAACTGTGTTATTCCTTATGAAATAACTTTCTATATTCCAGGGGATAATTATGACTTTGGCGATAAAGTTTTAGAGGATGGATCTATCCCAGCTACTTTTGTTGGTAGTAAAGACTCAAGTACTAAAAAGACCAATGCTAAATTATCTCTTGTAAACAATAATTGGGGAGCTTTAAATAAAGATGGCGTTGTTAAAGAAATAACAGTGCTAAATACAGGTTTTACAATATCACTGAGCCCTAATAATATCAAAATTCGTTATTATTACAATAATGAGGTTAGTGTCCTAGTTACTTCAGATTCTCTAATAGAAGCTCTTGGTCCCGGGACAAAGCTACAATTAAAATTACAACTAGATGAGTTCTTCAATTTAATTTTAAGTAATGGAGGAAACTTAGTTAGTGGAAAAATTCCTGGACAATACTGTCTTACTATGTTGGATGGAAGTAAAGGAAGGATAATTCAACTTCATTTGGAAAGTAATCAAGATGAAGCTTTAGTAAAGTCAAAAGAAGCTGGAAAGGCCATGAGAGGTCGACTAAGTTCTAAATGGATTCCCGGACATTTATATGCTATGAGAAATGGAAAGCATGTATTGTATTTAGGAGATCTTAAAGACTTAGTCGTTAGTGGTTCTGGTCGTGGTTCTTACCTAAATTATGTTGTTCAGGACTCTTTCATTGGAAAATCATATTATTATCAAGGAATTTCCAAAATAAATGGTGGACGACTGATGATTATGTTAGAGTCTGAATCGACCAGGGATTATGTTGAAAATAATCTTAAAGGAAAAGAATTAATTAATGCTCTTTTAAATGATATCTTATTTAATTCTGAGTTTAGATATTCTTTAATCTTAAGGGATAGTTCTGCTCCTATTTGGACAGGTGCTGATATGGGGGAGTATTTATCTTATAATGACAGCTCAGAGAAAATCAATGAAATTATTAAGGATCATTGTCGAAGTATCTTAAAGAAAAATACAGTAAAAGACTTAGATAAAGTTACTGATGAAGTTAAAAATTGCTTTATCTATGCTCCAGAGGTCTTAAGAAATGATCAAGAGTATAGAAAATCCTTTATAGACCAGGAAAAAGCCAAGTTCTTGGAAAGGGTTCAGAGTAACATGTATTATTCCTTTAGAGAAGTTAGAGACAGAAAGAATATTACTAAAGAACAATTTTTGAGTAGTTTCCAGTATTACACGAAAAACATTCTTCAGCCAGAATATGATGTAGTGGGATACACTCAGGAGGAAAGGGATAAGATTATAGATGCGGGACTAGAACTAGCTAGAAATTATGTTCGGTGATTATACTATAATAGTAACTGTGGCATGTGAAGCTGGAGAAGAAAATATGTCTATTGCCTCTGTTTCCGACACAGACATGGAAGTTCTTGAACCGATGTTGGTTGATATAAAGAATCATAGAGGTTATTACCCAGTTGGAAAATGTAGAAAACTTGGTGAACCTACTGCAAGGGATTTATATCATAATTATGTCGGATGGGATGTATTTGAGTCTATTCGCCCAAATCCTATTTCAGGCTTTTCTACAATACTTAGTGTTAGTATTTATAAGGAGCAACCATTAAAAATGGAAATGCTCTGAAATCCTTACTTATAGGTTAAAATTAAAAACTTATAACTAAATTTGAATAAAAATGAAAACAAGTAAGGAAAAAATTGAAGAAGAGAGCAGGAGTCGGGGATTCTTTAGGCCCGATGAAGTGGTAGAGTCTATAGTAGTTACAAAGTTAATGACTACTGAGAAAAAGAATGAGGAACTGTCGGATATTCATTTACCCAATTCAGTTTATCTTCCATAAAAACTGTTTATCTTAGGCTGAACATAGAGATATGATTTAGCCTATTCTTTTAACTTTACAAAATATATGGAACATTTAGATTACGTAAGAAAATATATTGAAGTCCTTAAGGGAAAAGAAGAAAAAAGAGTTCTAAGTGCATTAAAGACACTTGATGAACTTAGCCCGATAGATAAAAACGCTATATATACATATCTATTTCCCAAGCCCATTATGGATATGGAATTGCCTAAAATAATAATGAATGGGAGAAAAACGAATGGTGGTTCAGATAGAGGATATCTTGAGCCTAATGACCTAGAAACGCTTATCTTGTTGCGGGCCTATAATACCAGACAATATAAAAAATTTATTCTTCATCTTCTTCACTCATTTGTTCAAGATGAGAAAGGAATTTATGTAGAAGACAGTCAGGATGAATTTAAGTGCGGTGCTTGTGGAAAGCTTCTTTATGGCTTTACTACTTGGAAAATACTATGCGATAAAAATCCTAGTTTTGGAGAACAAGAACGGAGAGAGTATTTAGCATATGGTAGCTCTCAAAGTAGCCAGCATATTTGTCTGGACTGCATGATACAATTACAGAATCTTAATAAAATTCTAGAAGCCGTTGAAGGAAAGCACTATTTAAAGTAAGAAAATATGGAAAATGCGGAGCAAAACCAGTCAAATTCTTAATAGTGTATAATGGTTTTCTAGTTTTGGTTTAGTTAGTAGTTTTCCCAGGAATTGTAGTTGAGAAACCAAGATTCCTGGGTTTTGTTTTTAAAGTGTTAAATTATGTCAAAAGATATAGATTACAGAGAAAGTTTCTATTTTACTGATATACCTGGACAACCTTTTCCTGTATATGTAATTTCTAAATCTGGCCGACCTGTAAATTTCAAAGCAATGGTATATCCAAATTCAACCTCTGCTAAAAAATATACTAGGAAGAAACAGCTTAGATTTAGAAGTCAACAAGCGAAAATATTTGATGCCCTAATTAACGTTGGTTATTTTGATCCCTTAGTTGTTTATAGAGAATTTCCAGTTCCTATTCAAAATTGCTATAGATTAAATGACCAAAAGAGGCTGTTCTATATGATTGATTATTATTTTCCAACTCTTCACTTAGCTGTGGAATTAGATTCGGAATATCATGATAATCAAATAAAAGATCCTGACTCACTTAGAGACGAATATCTTAAAAAGGCCCACGGAATAGAAGTATTTAGAATTAGAGATTTACAAAAAGAGAGCGTACAAAGGACTAAATTTAGAGAATTAACATCTCATATGAGAGAACTAACTCCTACAATTGAAGTTCCTTTGATTTTTACAAATGACCTTTTTGATTACTTAAAAGAGAGAAAAATGTAAGAGAATTACCATTGTTTTCCTTATAGGTGATAATGGAGATAATAAATTTAAATCTGAATATCATATGCTTAAAATTATAACAGGGCTAGATCTTCCTTCGTCATCTTTTATTATTACTGTACAATCTCCACTAGTGACAAAACATTATGCTAGTTTAAGTGGAATGTTAATTAATGACAAAGATGCACCAAAGGGAGTTAGCATTGAGAAAAAGGATATAGATATAGCTTTGATATCTTTTCCTGTTGGGGGTCAGATTATTCCGGGTCCTGATGAAAATACAGCGAGGGTAAGTCCAGACGCATCAGTTAGCGTACAGAATGTTATTAGCATTGTTAGAAGATTTGCTGTTGCTAGTATTCGTGCATCTCTTCGTAAAACTGAATTTCTTCCAATTATGGACTTTAAGGGAGGATATAGTTTTGAAGAACTTCAGCAAGATGTAGAAAATGCAGTTAAAGCAAAGAGGCAATTCATAGTGATTGATACATATGAAAGTTATTTAAAGAATACTAAAGAAATGACATATGAATTCAATCAATATGTAATTCCGTATGGGACAAGTGAATATGTTGATTTCGCTCTCCTAGCAAAAGCAGGAAAATTGGCAGAAATTAGAAAGACCTATAAGAATAAGTTAAAGAAAACAAACTGGTTTTAAAACCTAAAAGATTAGAGATGAGTGAATTATAAACTTTGTCTCTTTTCTTTTCAAAACGTTAAAATTAATTAAATGGAACAATTAGCATCAAACATATCAGTTCTTAATGTTGGTGAACCCATGCCAGCTGCAGGAGTTGAGGATTATGTTAAAATAGCATTGGTTGGTTCTACTGACCTCATTGATGGCGGACAATTAGATTGGTATTCTGCCTTTTGTAATGGACTTGTTGCTATAGCAGGAAGAGAGTCTAATAGAGGAGTTAATATTTTCAAAAATCTGAATTATCTAATATTCAGCTGTAAGACTCCTCCTGTGGCGAATGGTGTAATATCCCCAGAAAATCCAGAATTTACTACAACTTTTTCTTGGATCCAAGATGTTGCCACACTATCTGATGGTATTTTTTGCAATTTTTTGAAAAGAAGTACAAATATTATGCCTTTCTATTGGTTTACATTATTTTCAACTTCAGGTAAATTAGTATGTAGGGTACCTTCAGAGACAGATTATATTTATGCTGGCCTAGTATCAGCAACATGTCAAAGATTTAATATTCCTATGTTCCCGGGTAAAATGGGAAATGTTATGTCAGTTATTCAAGCATTCTTTAGTTTTATACCAAAGATGCAATTATTGAATAATCCAGCAATTCAAATTCCTCAGTAATGCGAAGCCTAATAATTTTAAAGGGCTTAGTAAAACAAAAGAAACTTGGTTGGGTGAAAAGAGAACACCTTCAAAATTTTCTCTTAGATATAAATGATGCAAGAAACCTTTTTTATAGACCGGAATATAAAGGACAAAGAGAGTACATGACGAGATCATTTGATGACTTAGTTTATAGAGTTTTCATTAAATCGTTATGTACTCATCTTGCTACTGGCTGTTTAGTAGTTGTAGACATGGATAATGAGTCTACTTCTACAGTTGAAGAACTTGCAACTATTTTTGGATATACAATTTTTTATCATGTTGAGTCAACACCTTTTGATTACATAGGGAAGAATAAAAAATACTGTGATCCAAGATATTTGGTACCAACGAAAGAAACTCTTAAAAAACAAGTTGATGAATTTAAACGGCAAGCTCCTGGATGGACACTAAGAATTGAAACGTATGAAGATGTAGAAACTTACTGGAAACCTAAGACACGAACGATAGCACTAAAACCAGAAGATTCGGTTCTTCATATTTCGGATGTTCATTCTCACTGGACTATGTTAAATAATCTAGTACCAGCACCAGAAGATTTTGCATTAACAGTTTTTGTAGGGGACTATATAGACGGACCAGAGAATGGAGGATCTAGAAAATTAATGGATCAGATCCTTAACTATGAAGGAAATAATATAATATTCCTAGAAGGAAATCATGAGCTTAGACTTAGAAAATTTCTTGGATATATTTATTTTAGAGGAAAAGGCAAAAAGATAGTGTCTGAAGAACTTTGGGAGGAAATCTCTGATGAATTTTTAGAGAAGACCGCCCAAGAATTTTCAGACATACATTCACAAGATGCTTGGGACATGATTCTAAGAATTAATGAAGTTCTAAGAGAATTTGTGATTTATGATAGAGGAGATTGCAGTTATATATGTACTCACTGTGGTCTAAGATGGTTAGAACAACTAAGCCCAAAATACATAGGTAATGTAATTTATTCTAACAAAAATTCTGACCGAGTTGATGAAGCCTTTTCTAGAATATGTGCGTATCAAAATATCTATAGTTTTCATGGACACTGTGCATATCCAAGTGGATTTGAATTTCAAAAATATATGAATATAGTAAATTTTGATACTGAAGATGAGTACAATTTAAATTATTTTATTAATAAACCAAATAATGAGTTTGAAATATGTGTTCTAAGAGACGAGTAAAAATTAAAGTTAAGAAACAAAATTATGCTGATGTAAAAGCAAATTTAGGTCTTCTTAAAGTCGACGGCGAATATGTTGAAGAAACTGTTGAATTAGAAGATAGTAAGAAGACTTATGAGTTTCTAGTTAAATCGGACTTAATTGAAGATTGGGAAATGGAAGAAGTGCCGCCCCAAGCACATTATAGAAGCGGTGTTTATAGTCCAAATAATATTCTCGGACCTGGATATAGAGGAATTATTGATTCAGACGATAATGCAGTACTTTGTAATAATACTTCTTCTACAGAATTTGTTCACTCTTCTGAGAAGCCATTTAAGTCTAGTGAGGAGGAACTAAATGAATTAGAAGAAATATTGATTGATAAAATTCCTGATTCAGCTACCCAAGAACAAGTATGTGAGTATCTTGTATGGCTAATGCTGGCCGTTCTTCATTGCAGGAAACAAAAACCTGCTCTTAGATTTACAGCAAGAATTTTTAAAGAGGAAGTTGTTGATAAGATTGATGACACCAGGAGCTTTGATACTAACGAATATAAAATGATCAAAGGATTCTTAGGTGGCTATTATGGCTTTGATGACTTAAGCCTTGGTGATATTCTTCGGGATTTTACTGAACACTGTCAAAAAGTCTGGTTTAAGATTAAAGATGATACGATACTCACACTTACAGAGAAAATGTATGATGTGAAAATTTCGATGTCTGGAGACAAAGTAGTTTTCAGCTAAAATTTTGCTTCTTAATTCAAGTGAAATACTTATAGAAGGATGAACAATATAAATTTCAAATTATGACAGTAGAAGAGAAGATAAGGTATGCTACTGCCAAGGTACGTAATATAATATATTATAGATTGACCGTGGAAGTTAATTGTGAAAATTCAGGAGATGAATATCTCTCTCGATTCCGCTGTCAATATATCCATGTACTTAGGCAGTATAGAAAATCCCTATTAGCGTTAGTGGAAGAGATTCCCGACGGAGATATCAGGAAAGAATTTTTCCAAGGTATGATAAATTTAATTTCTCCGAAAGTGAAATCTGATGAGTGTAAGGATGTTATCAAACGTTTAAGAGATCACTGGAACAAATATGTCAAGCAGTAAAAGAAAAAAGGAACGCAGAAGAATGCGTTATGAAAGGAATGTTCGAAAAGAAATTGAACATAAGAATCAGGCTTGGGCAGATGGAAAATTGATTGAAGAAAATCATAATCAAGGTCCTTATTCAGCCCAGTATACTATAGCCTTAGCAGAGAGACTTTATCAATATGTAGGCCAAGAACGAGATAAAGCTATAAAAGTAGCTAATGGAGAACTCAATCCTATACTTGATAAGAAAACTCAAGAAATTCTAAGTCCTGCTGAAATATATGTTCGAGGATTTCGGAAATATAAGATGAAGGTTCAGGATATGATCCTGCATTGGAATCCTGAAGTGCCTAAGAACGAATACTATGAATTCCTCAAAAAAACTATTGAAGTTTATTGGGATGAAGTAGTTGCAAATCAAAATTTTGAAGCACTAGGTCAAATTCCTTATGTTGCCCGGTGATTTAAAATATAGAGTATGGAGATATAGTAGATTAAAGACACTACTGAATCATGCACGTGAATTAGCTTATCCGAATAATAACTGTAGAATTATTTATAGAGATCATACAAGAACTATTCAAAAGAGTCTTACATACAAAGATCTCACGGAAATTCCAAAAGACTATCTCATTGATATTATAATAAATTTCTTTGAAATAGGCTTAGGAAAAGAGCTAAATGTCAATGCATTAGAATTTAAAGTAGATGAAATAGATATATCTCAAAATCTTTTATCACTTCAGAAAAGAGAAGATTTTAAGAGACGAATTGAAGAAGTATCTAATCAGACACAGGAACCAATATTTATGTTATTCTATATAGCTAGATCTTTAAAAGAAGAGGATAACATTGACCCATTTAGACTGTCAAAATTAACAATGAAGTATATTACGATTGCTAAAGAAATGGTTCATGGAAAAGGTTACTGTATAAATTCAGAAGAGATATTGAACAAAATCTTAGCCAGTTGTAAATTGGAAGGTGAAGAATTATATAAGATATGAACTCTTTTAAAATTAGAACTTTACTAAGATACGGAAGATTCTCGAAAGAATTAAAGTCCTGGTTTGATCAAATTAATAATCTCAGAAAAGAGTTTCCAATAGGACAAATAATCTATGCTACAAGTATTCCCGGTCAGAAATTACCAAAAACTTATAATGCAAGATGTTTGGATTACTGTGAAACAGACGATACTGTTGATTTGATTGCTAAGATGATAGAAACTGCTGAACAAAGTGGAGAAGTATTAGAACAATTTGGATATGATTAATGATAACATACTTATAAAATTTGAAAGAGCAAGAGGTCATAAATATGATTGGCCTGAGATTGTAATACAAATGAAAGAAAGAATGAAAGAAATGAAGCTTGGTTTTCCTGGAATTGGGAACGATCATATGAGCTTAGTTCCTTTCAGCCAAATAAAAGAAGGAGACTGGTTTATCTGGGATCTGTACGGCGAATCTATGACAAGAGGAGACGAAGCACCACTATTCTTTAATTATATTAAACCTGGAAAGGTAAGAATTGAGGGTATTGGTTGTGGAATTGATTCAAAAAGAGATCCTGATCGTATTAAATACAGATGGATGGATATTATAGATATGCCAGATATTCCGCAAGATTTTCTAGTTTTCAGAGTAGATGTTCGACCCACTCTTAATGGTGGACCTGGATACTACTATTTCTATAAATCTTATAGGGATTTTAGATATTAAAAAATTGAGGAGCATAATGTTGTGTTCCTCTTTAACTTTTCTCACTATGTTTAAATTTAATTGGATTAAAGATTTCATTAAGTATCTTGGTTCTTTTCCTAATGCCTTTAGTGAGAATAGTACAAAGCTTTTGGCGCTTCTTATATGTGCTCTTGCTGGTGGATTTTTGATGGTCTTTGTAATTCCGTTTACATTAATTTGGGATGTTGTTACAAATGGCTATATAAAAACTGATCTTACTGATTATGCCGTATTCTTATTGAGTGTAGGGGCAGTAATGATAGGTGCAGGTCTTAATATAAAAGTTCCAGAGTGGGCAAGAGGAAGAATTGGTAAGAAAAAACCCCCTCATATGCCTATGGCTGAATTAGAAGAGACCGAAGAAGAGACGTATGGAGAGATTGAAGAGGAAGAGAAAGAATGAAATCTGGAGACTGGTTCTAGAAATCCTAGGGCCAGATCTCTTTTCCTCTCCTAAAAAAAAGAAAGAGAGTTATTTCTTACTCTCTAAATCTTTTATGCTCATGAATGCAATTTTATATTCTTCCCCTTCTTTGGACCTTGAAGAATAAAATCTACCTTCAATTCCAAATTTTCTTGTTAAATCAATATTATGTTCATTACAATATTTCTTTCCCATATTTGTGTTTAACCATCTCACAAATATATTAATATGTCTAATCTTCTCAAATAAATCTTTCATATTTCCTGAATTATTTTTGTCCAATCTTCTTCTGAAAATCCGGCTTTATCATCTAAGATAACATTGAAATACGGCTTCTTATCAAAACATCCTAAAGAACCGTTCTCAACTTCTGGATTTTCATTAATATAATCAAACCTTATATTGTTTTTCTCAAAATATTTAATATAATCCTTTAATGTATCATCATAAGAAGATGACCACAAGATTAGAATAATCCAAGGAGTTTCTGTAAGTTTTTGTAGAGCCTCTTTGGCTTGTCCTAACCATTCATACTTTTCTATTTCATTATAAGTTGCCTTAAAAATAGTATCATGTATATCAACAAGGAAATAAATTCTATCCCATCCTCGTTGTTTCATCTTGTTAATTGCACTACGTATACTTTTCTCTATCATAACATAAATAAGGCTTTAAAACGCGTTTGAAATAGACTCATAACCCTAACTTTGAAATAGGAGGTGAAATTCCTCCTAAAGAAAATTCATATGGAAACAAAAGAAGAAATTATTATGTTGATTACAGAAATTATAATCGACTCAAAAGAAATTTATAGTTTTAAATTATGAATATAAAAATATACTACGGGCTCAGTGGTGCTCTAAAAGGATCTACTATTGAGTCTATTAAAAAAAAGCAGCCAGATCTTAAGGTTATGGAAAGTAGCATTAAGGCTTGGAAGTATTATCAGTTTGGCATATATAATGGCTTGACTGAATATAATGATCTAACTTACGGTATATTACACTTAGTTAGACTTAGAGAATTTATTGAACATAGTCAATCTAAAGATGATGTTCTAATTGAGAGGGGAGTTACAGATTCTTTATTCTATTATTACTATAATGATGAGTTTTCAAGTGGTAAAGGAAAGGCAGAAAATAGTGAATTTATAGAAAAGGTTGTTCAAGCAGAAAGATCTGTTCTCTTACCTGATTTCTCTAAAATTGAAAGAATTCTTCTAGTACAAAATGACAAAGATTTTGTTAGAGATGTTGTATTAAAAGATGAATATCGGAAGAAGACTTTCAAAAATGATCCGAACCTATACTTTCAATTACAAGAAAAATATGTAGAATTTACTTCTAAGTATAATCCAATTGATAGTATAATTCGAATTGACAATGCTGAAGAGTATATAACAAAAACTCTTGGCGAACACTGGAATTAAAAATAAAGTTTAACGTTAAAATCAAAATCTCAATATGCAAGTAATAAAAAGAGATGGTAAGCAGGAGAAGTTTAGTATTAGAAAGATAACAACTGCTGTTTCCAAAGCCTATAAAGCATGTAATATGACATCGACAAGAGAAATTCAGAAAAAACTAAAAGAAGAATTCTCTGTACTAGATGGGAAAGATGTAGTTAATGTTGATGATATACATGACTTAGTTGAGAATTTCCTTATGAAAAATAACCCAGATGTTGCAAAAGCTTACATAATACATCGGGATGATCATACAAAAATAAAAGAATTCGTTAAAGGAAAAATTGATTTTATAAACAAATACAAGAAAACAAAAATTACTGCCGATGCTACTGTTGATGATAATAGTAATGTAGGTGGAAAAAATATTGGAATACTTAATGCAGAGATTCATAAGGAGGACAATATAAATGTTTCAAGAGGAATGATAATGCAAAAGCTTAAAGAACTTTTCCCAGACTTTGATCCAAAACAATACGTTAATGATCTAGAGTCTAAGGTGATTTATAAGCATGATGAGAGTTCTTTTAGTGGTGCAATTGCTCCTTACTGCTGCAGTATTACAATGTATCCATTCTTAACAGATGGTATAAAGAAAATAGGTGGACTATCTGCAAAACCAAAGAACTTAGACTCTTTTTGTGGAATGTATGTAAACCTGATTTTTGCTACAAGTGCGCAATTTGCCGGAGCGGTAGCCACATCAGAATTCCTACTTTACTTCGACTATTTCTCAAGAAAAGAATGGGGAGAAAATTATTATGAAAAAGCTGATGTAGAAATAACAAATGATCATAGTCTGAGACCTATGACAATTAAAAAGAAAATTCATCAGCATTTTCAGCAAGTAATTTATTCACTAAATCAGCCTGCCGCTGCTAGAGGATTACAAAGCGCTTTTGTGAATTTTAGTTACTTTGATAAACCTTTCTTTGATGGAATGTTTGGTGACTTTTACTTCCCGGATGGAACCAGACCGGTATGGGAGAGTCTCTGCTGGCTACAGAAAGATTTCATGATGTGGTTTAACGAGGAAAGAACTAAATGCATGCTTACTTTCCCTGTCGAGTCATTTGCCCTAGTTTATAAGGATGGTGAATTCCTGGATAAAGATAGCGCAGAATTTGTAGCAGAAGAATATTCTAGAGGACATTCATTCTTTACATACATTAGTGATACTGTTGATTCGTTGTCAAGCTGCTGCAGGCTCAAAAACAAAGTTCAAACAAAAGAATTTAACTTTACAAATGGTAATATGGGAGTTCAAACTGGTAGTAAATCAGTAATAACTCTAAATCTTAACCGTATTGTGCAAGATTGGGCAAGGAATTTTGAAGAAAAGCCAAAACAAGTAAACGAATCATTCAGTAATTATCTCAATGAAATACTTGAAAGAGTCTACAAATATCATATTGCATATAATGAACTTCTTTGGGACATGTATGACTCTGGATTGTTGCCTGTGTATAAAGCCGGATTTATAAATCTAGATAAACAATACTTAACCATTGGCATTAACGGTCTTAATCAGGCAGCAGAATTCCTTGGTCTTCAGTGTAATGATAATAATGACTATAAACACTTCTGCCAATTTATATTCGGTACAATAAAAGATGCCAATACGAAGAAAAATGGAAAGTATTTTGGTCATACAGTTACTCTTAATACTGAATGTGTTCCAGCTGAATCTTTAGCTATCAAGAATTATAACTGGGATAAGGAAGATGGATATTGGGTTCCAGAAGATACTAATCTTTATGCATCTTATATCTACAAACCAAATGATAAATCTCTATCTATTCTTGAAAAGTTAACACTTCACGGAAAGGATTATATCGGAGAATACCTCGATGGTGGAAGTGCAGCCCATATTAACATAGATCATCATTTTAGCAAGGAACAGTATAATAAATTGCTTCACTTTATTGCTGAAGTTGGTTGTCAATACTTTACCTTTAATTGTGTAAACTCTGAATGTGAAGACTGTGGATATATTAGTAAGGAACCTTTTGATGTTTGTCCAAAGTGTGGCAGCCATAGTATCAATTACTATGATAGAATTATCGGCTACTTAACAAAAATTAAGAATTGGTCAAGTGGACGACAGATTGAACAAAAGACTCGTGTTTATAGTAAAGATATAGAATAATGGAGTATTTTGTTAAAGAAGGTTGGCAGTTAAATCCAAATGAAAAAATTGTAGCTGCCATTACTAAAAGAGTGCAGGCATGTGATGGAGAATGTCCTTGCGTAAATCCAGGAGAGACTATTGAAGATAGATTATGTCCTTGTAAAGAGTACAGGGAAAATGATACGTGTCACTGTAAACTATATATAAAGAAGGTATGAAGATATTAAAATTTTATGCAGATTGGTGTGGACCTTGTAGGGTATTGACGAAGAACCTAGAAGTTTTCAAGGAAAAGCATCCTGATATAGAAGTTGTATCTATCAATGTAGAAGACGACGAAGAGTTATCAGCTAAATATAACATAAGAAATGTCCCTGTTTTGATAAAACTAGTCGATGATGTTGAAACGGCAAGAAGAGTTGGTCTTGCTACAGTAGCTGATTTAGAAAACTTTGTTTATTCCTGAATATGCTAAAATATACGGAAACTGAAGTAGTATTCAAAGAAGTTCCTGATGAGATTACACTAGCTATAAATATATCTGGATGTCCATGTAGATGTCCTGGGTGTCATAGTACTCATCTCTGGGAAGATATTGGATATGAACTAAACGAAGAATCTATTAAAAGCTTGATTGGGAAAAATAAAGGAATATCTTGTGTATCCTTTATGGGCGGAGATGCAAGTCCAGAGGAGATAAATAACTTGGCAAAATTTATAAAATCAAGTTATCCAAAACTAAAAGTTTCTTGGTATAGTGGAAAGACTACTATTTCTAACCTCATTAACTTAGATAATTTTGATTATATAAAAATAGGGCCTTATGTAAAAGAACTTGGTGGTCTCGATAGTCCTACCACAAACCAGATATTCTATAAGGTTTCAAACAAGAAATTAATAGATATAACAGAAAGATTTAAAAATAAATTTTAATTAATATAGAGAAGTGATAAGGTATTCAATAATACTTTTTCACTTCTTATTTTTAAATTATGAAAAACGAAAAAGATCTTTTATCACTTATTCAAACCTGCAATCCAGTTTATGGATGTTCAATTGGCTGTCCTTACTGTTATGCACGTAGATTAAATACGCGTTTTAAGATAACCCCTGATTTCTCTATTCCAACAATTATGCCGAAAGCTTTAGACAAAATTCATACTAGAGTGCCCCATGCATTTTTGATGACATCTATGTCTGATTTTTCCGGTTGGCCAATAGAGTGGAGAACTAAAGTTTTTGAAGAGATGAAAAAATACCCCAAAAATACATATCTCTTCTTAACTAAGCGGCCCGAACTAATTAATATAGACTGCAGAGATCAAAGGAACGTATATCTCGGGGTTACAATTACTGGTAAAACAGACGCTGCTCGTATTCAAAAAATGAAACAAACTATGAAAGCCGCGAATTATTTCGTTACTATTGAGCCACTTCATAATGATGTTGGTAAAATTGATCTTACTGGTATCTCATATCTTTTCGTTGGAGCAGAGACGGGAAATCGAGCAGGTAAACCGATTCCTAAGAAAGAGTGGGTAGATAATATAGTTTCTCAAGCAGATAAAGCCGGATGTGGTGTTTGGATGAAAGATAGTCTTTTACCTATTGTGGGAGAGAAAGATTTTAGACAAGATAAATTCCCATGGCAATGAATGATAAACTTGTAAATGAGCTTTTAGAACTTAGAAAATATTCTAAGAGAAAAGGCATGATGTATATAATAATCCCAGACGAGCAAAAAGAAATAAAAGGTGGAACAGTAACCAGTATTTCTATTGCTAGACCCAAAACAATATTCAAAGCCGAAGAATTAGATAACTTTATCAAATTTATGACATCTGAAGCTGAATTTGCAGGTAAAATAGAATATGGAGAAGAACATCCAGTCTGGGAAAGATTGATAGTAAATTCTAAAGGAAGATGGTATTATAAATTTTTACTATCTAATGCTAGGATTGAACTTTGTCCAATACCCCTAAATGCAGTAATTCCCTCTGATAAAATTTCACCAGTTGAAATCACTTGAAAGCCTTATATATGTAATAACAAAGATTACCTTAAGATGACAAAATCTTTAAGGTTTTCTTTTTAATTTCAGGTTATATATATGGGACAGTTTATTGTAATCGGAATTAGGGATTTCGTAGTGGGATCCCTTGCGCAAGCATTTGGACAAGCATTGTATGAAGTAGGGTATTTCTGGTATTCTGCTATTAACGATAGAAAGAAGGGAGATGAACAACCTATACCACAACAAAAATTATTAGAAGCAAAATTATGAAACAGAAGATGAAGCCAGGTAAATATATGATAGTAGCGACAATCTGGCAGTCTGTTAAAAATGCTACTACGTGGTGGGCGATGGATTATTTCTATCAAGAAAAGCAAAAAATAATGGAGACCCTAGAACGCTTAAAGAAGGGAAAGTGATTGACATTGAAGTTGATCGCTTTTCTTTTTGTTATTTAGGGCACTTGAAAGCCTTATATATGATAAAGAGATTGTTCTACCTGAAGTGATTCTAGTAGAGCAAATTTCTTTTGATTATGACGAGAGGAGGAAGGAAAACCTCACAAACCTAAATCTAATATCATAAGTATTAGAATGAAAAACATTAGTGAACTTTCAAGTGCTTCGAAACCATCTTTAGGGAATGGAGGTGATAAAAGAAGTTCTTGGAAGGAAGATCGTGTGAATAGGGGATACTGGAATAAAATAGACTCCTTAGAAAAGGCACAAGAGTTTATTAATGAAAATCACCTATTAAATATCAAAGACGGGAGAAAAAGATTTCCAGGATTTATTAGTAGATTAGATAAACTCGGATTAAAAACAAAAGTTAATTGGGAAGATCCGGGATTTAGAAATGCTATAAAAAACGATCCGAATAGACCTTGGTTATCATTTAAAGAACTTTCTGAATTTCAAAAGTTTATAGATGATAATAATATTGATTCGGCTGCTGATTTAGAGAGAAAATTTGGAAATGGGTTTTTAAGTGCAGCCGGAAAATTAGGATTTAGAAGTAAACTAGTTTATCCTAAAAAGCTGACTCCTAAAGGAAAAGATGTAATAGACTGGTCTTTTGTAAAAACATCAGAGGATTTGATAAAATTCGCTAAAAACAATGGTATAGAAACATTTAATGAACTAAGAATAAAATATCCATATACTTCTACTATCATTCGTAAAAATAATTGGATAGAGGATATCAAAAAAAGAATTTCCACCCACTCGATTTAATAATATCGATTTTATTCATGATTTAAACTCAGCACAGGAATATATTAATAAAATGGGATATACCTGTGCAACTGAATTAAGAAATGATATAAAAAATAGAGGTGGAGCAATTTACAGTAAGATTAAAAAGCTAAAATTGGCGAAGAAGATAGTATACTCTAATCCAAGAATAAATAATTGGAATGAAATAAATACAGAAGAAGATATTAAAAAGTTCATCATAGAAAATGATATAAAAGACTATTCTGACTTTTATAAAAGATTTAGCGGATTATATTCAAGAGTGTCTGATCTTGGACTAACAGGAGTAGTATCAAAATATTACACCGGAGATAAAGAAGGATTTGATAGTAGATGGGAAAGAGACATCTACCACGAAATCGAAAAATTAGATAGTATTATTGACCTACAACATAATATTGATCTAGGATGTAAAAACATAAATCCACTCCCTTTTGATATAACTTTTAAGATAGGAAAACAAAAATTTATTGTAGAAGTTATGGGACCGACTCATTTTAAAAGAATGTATAACGATCCTAAAAGAGATAAATTTTTATTAACAAGAAAACACGATATCATAAAAAATAGATGGGCAAAAGATAATGGATATAAATTATTTTATATAACATTAGATGCAGATTATATTAAAGGAAAGTATAGTTATCTATATTATATATGTACTAGCATAAAAGAACTTATACGAGATATAAAAAGCAATATTTGCTATTAAAAACCAAACATTCCCTTATACATAGAGTAATTGAAATATATTATTCTATGTATAACTTTTTAAACACATAAATTATAACAAAATATAATATATGAGTAAACAAAATAATTTTATTAAAGAAGATGAAATTAAATTTTTAAATCCTATTGAAGCTTGTAGAAAACGACCTTCGATGTATATTGGCAATCCAACAAATGCTAATATTCTATTAAAAGAATGCGTAGAAAATGCAGAAGATGAGGCATCTCTCGGTCGTGCAAAATCTATTTTTGTAAATACGAACTTCAATGGGGGATTTAAAATTGTTTGTGATGATGGAGCTGGTATTCCCATTTCAATATCTCAATATGTAGAAGGAGAAGTTTCTGCAGCAGTTGCTCTTATAAACTTTCATGCAGGAAGTAAATTTGAAGCTTCTGATGTTAGTAGAACTGGAATGTTTGGCATTGGTCTTGCAGCAGTTTCAGCCCTTTCTGAAGTTACTATTTTAATGAGTAAAATTACTCCTGAAAACTACGACAGATCAACACCTCAAGTAAAGAAAGTTTGGGAAGAAGCAGGTCCTAGAAGTAAAAAAGACTTATTTTATATAGTAATTACTGAAAAAGGAGAAAAAACTTATGAAGGAGCTGGAAAACTAAAAGATCTAGAAAAAATGATTTTTAAAGGAATAAAAGATTACGATCATATTCCTGAAGGACAATCAACGATAATTCTTTTTAGACCAGATCCAGAAATATTTGAAAGTGTAGAAGCTGAAGCTCCTGTAATGGGACTTTCTTACTTTCTTCTAATTCAAGAAAAATTTTATAATAGATTTATTGAAGTTACATTAAATGGGCAAAAGTTAATAAATCCATTCAGTCCTTATAAATATCAATTTACTAAAAGAATTATTCCAAAAGATAACTCTAAAAATCCATTTATTGATGTTTACTTCACATTTGACGTTGATCCTGAATTAGGAAAGCCAGTTGAATGGGGAAGTGTGAATGGCCTTGACTGCAATGGCTATCATATTGCCCTTATGAAAAATCTTTATAAAGCAGCAATAAAAGACTACTTTAAGATTAAACATGATTATATTTTAGAAGGATTAAATTTTGGAGTTGTAATTTTAGCTGCGGATTGTAATTTCTCTGGCCAAATTAAAGATAATCTAAAATCATTTACTAGAGTTAAAATAGATGATTTTACTCCAGTAGTAAAAGAAATTGAAAAAATCTTTAAAAAAGACGAAGACTATTGGAGAGATCATATAAATAAGCTAAATCAACTCTGGGATGCTAGAAGGGATATTGGAGCAATAGAAAAAGCCCAAAAAATGATTGACAATAGTACTGGTGTCAATATGTATCGAAATAAAGCATCCTATGTTAAAGGCTTCGTAGATGCTACTGCAGGACAAAAAGATCGATGGAACTGCGAATTATTTATAGTAGAAGGTCTATCTGCTGGTCAATCTCTAATTAGTGGTCGGCCAGATACTAAAAACTTTGCAATACTGCCATTAAGAGGTAAAATTCTAAATGTATCTAGTAAGACGTCTGATCAAGCATTGGATAGTCAAACAATATATTCCATGTACAATTGTATAGGACTTGGCATTGACCAAAATAATGTTCTTCAAGATTGTACAACTTATGAAGAAGCTATGCAAGTATTGCAGCAGAAAAGTCGTTATGGAAAAATAATAATTTCAGTTGATAATGATCCCGATGGTAGTGCAATATGCAATGAATTACTTCATTTATTTGGAAAATTTTCTAAATTTATGATCGAAGCAGGAATTATTTACCGTGCCATGGGCCCATTATTCAAAGGAAGAAGTAAGTCAACTGGAAAAGATATATACTTTTTTCCTGATGATCCCGTAGATAAAAATACAGGACTTCCATTAGACCTTGATACTAAAGGGCATACAATATACTACAAGGGCCTAGGTTCGCTTTCCCCAGATACAGGAGAAGTAGAAGATATCTTCTTTGATAAAACGAAAAGAAGATTAATTCAAATAACTCCAGAAGGATTAGATTATATGATGAAATTAAATGAAGATATTAATGAAAGAAAAAATCTTCTATTTAATAATGGAATTTTAAGTAATCCTTACAATTTTAACGATCTTTAATTTATGGCAAGAAGAAAAAGTTCTGATATTGACAAAAAAGATATACAGATTGAAGCACCAATTGAAGTAATGCCGATAGGCCAGGCTGCAGAAGAAGCAATACTAGATGCTGCAGAATATTTAAGCTGTAGTAGAGCAATTTGTCATGTTATTGACGGAAATAAATGTTCAACTAGAAGATTAATTTGGTCAGCATTACAATTTCCAAAAGGTGAATTGCAGCCAAGTGTTAAAATAATTAATGGAATGGCTTCGTACCACCCTCATAGTTTGGACGGTATTACTGGCCTTCATGCTGTTTTGGTAAAATCAGGAGTATTAAAAGGTGCTGGATCTTTTGGCACAAACTCTATCTTAAGTAATGGTGGAGGAGGTGATAAAGGTGAACCTGCAGCTCCTAGATATACTAAATCTGCATTGTCCGATCTTTATTACGAGATTATAAAACCACTTCTAATCAGCGTTCCACAAGAGGCATCGCCAGTAGGACCTATGGAAATAAAATATGTTCCTACTCCTGTGCCAATGTGTTTAATATTAAATTCATTAGTTAGCGGAATTGCTATTGGAATCTCTACTAATTATCCAAACTTTTCGCCAAAGTCATTATATACGGCTATGGTAAAAGATGATCCATCTTACCTAGAACCTAACGTCGATTTGATATTAGACAAACAGGAATCTGATCTTAAAGGTTTGTGGGAAAGAGGAAAAGCCAAGATAGTATATAGTTATAAACTATCTAAATATGTTAATGAGGATGGAAAACAGGGATTTCTATTTGAAGGATCTACAGACTTGTTCTCGCCAAATCTTAGAAAAATAAATAAATATGTAGATAAAGGCGAGGTATTTATTGAGGACATGACAACAAAAAATGGTCCAAGAATGTTTGTAGGTTTGGTTAATAATAGAGGAATATCAATAGATAACCTCGAAAAACTTTGTAGACAATGTTGCTACGATGCTACCGTATATAATCTTAATGTAACCGACGGAAAAACTTGTTTCAGAATTCCTCTTAGAGATTGGTTAAGGTATACTTACGACAACTATATCAATCTCCTAAAAGAAGTCAATGATAAAAACATTGATAAAGTCCGTTTTGACATAGCTGTACAAGAAGCTTTACCATTAATATCAAACTATATTATCAATGAGAATCCTAAAGCATCGGATACTGAAATTATGAAAGTATTTCAGATGCCAAAGGAGATAGTAGAAGCTGTTATGGCTAAACCAATCAGCCAGCTTCGAAAGAATAAAGATAATTCTGAACGTATTAAAGCGCTGAAAGATAAACTTAAAGAATTGAAAAAGTTTGATCCAGTTGCCTATACAGAAGAAATTATCAACAAACTCTAGAACTAACAGAGGGTCTTGCCTATGTGTGAGCCCTCTTAAAATTCTACTACTGTTATGAAAAGAATGTTTCTTATAATTGATCCAGAGGTAGATTTCAGCAGTGAGTCTATACCTATTAACTGGAATAAATTACCACAGGAAGTTATAGATGACATTCCTTATTGGTATTTTGAAAATGTATACTCAATAAGAAAGGATGGTTCTATTAGTGAAAAAACTGTTGTTTATATTGAACCAACTGACGATCTTGATGAGGACTACGACCTAATTTATGAAATTAATGATAACTTAATTTTTGGAATAAGATTAGAATGATTCATTACACTGGAATAGAGTCTATTATTGAATCCATATACCTAGAAGAAAGTATTGAATTCAAAGCAGGACGATCAAATATTGAAGTAAATCCAACTGGTGGAATGGATTATATTGTTGGAAAAACAGTCATTCTTAGCAACCTGTCATATACTGAAGAATTTATTGAGAACCTTGTTAAAAATAGAAATAAGGTATATTCTAGAGTTAAAGGATACAGTGAAAAGAATGTTAATGTTTATCCATATATAATGAGACCAAATTTTCTTATAATGTGGAATGGAGAGACTCTAAACTGTCCAAAAGAAAAATCAGGAAATGTTACAGATTTCTTTCTTTGGTTAAAAGAAAAAAATTCTTGTTCTATAAATGATTTAGGAAATGGAAGAGCATCTTTATACTTTCCAAAAATTTATGGAATACAGAGTCCACTTTTAAAAGATGAATTTGGTAATGTTACTGGCCTTGGCTGGGCATTACATCAAGTCGGAATTAACTTGTGTCCTAAGTTTAAAGATATGGACATTTTGAAAACGAAAAAATTAAAAATATAAAAAAAAGAAATTGCTAAGACTTATTTAAGGTCCTAGCTTTTTCTTTTTATACTTTTCCTTCTTCCTTTAATCTTTCCCAACCATTGCAACGCTCCTGGTCTTTATCGTATTTAAAGTAAGCTCTGCAGTTACATTCTTCTGGGCAACGATGACAGTCATGGCCATCAGAAATAAGGTGGTCTAAGAACAATCCCATATACAAGGCAAGCTCTTTCCAAGTTAGTGGTTTATGAGTATCTGGTCCAATGTAGGATAATATTCTGAAAAATCCTATGTCTCCCTTATGCATTCCCCTTTCTGGAACATCAATAAGAAGAATATCAAATCCACTATCTTCATTTTTGCGGCTGACAATATTAAACCATAAAAGCTGTTCAGCCATAGATTTCCAATCTATTTCTCCGTTAATGAATATCATATTAGTCTTTATTAAAATCAACTGGCATTCTATGTTCACCTTCATATACCACTTCTTCATAAAATCTTTGAATATCGTGAAGATAATTTACTTCTGTTGAACAAGTAATAAACAATGGATCTTTATCTTTATTTAATTGGTGGTAATCTGTCCAAGTTAGTTTCTTCAAGTCTGGAGTAAGTTTGAGACATCGATTATCACCAAACCAAAACTCGTATACGGTATAATAGAGGTCCATTTTACAAACTTTTCTAAATTCAGCTAAGATAATCCAAGACCAATCTTCGACTTTTGATATTGATAGTGGTTCTAAGTAAAATGATTCTATTAATTCCCCATCCGAGGTTATTATAGAGTTTCCATCAAATCCTATAAATCTTATTGGTACTTTCGACTTTTTATATCTTAATATAGCTCCTGGAAATAAATTTAATTCTTGTAATTTCATGGTTTAATTCCCTTCAATAGACAATATAATTTTTCCATAGCCTCAGGATATTCTTCCCATTTAAATCCTTCTACGGCATAATTTTTACAACCCATAAAATCAGTAAAATATCCTAATTCATTGGTTCCTAATTCCACAGAGATAAGACCCAAGTCGTTATAAAAATCCATTACTATTGATCCATAAGGAGTTGGACATACATTATCTGGATCAGGCTGATTTATCTCAAGAGGTAGTTGTCTAAGGAATTTAAAACAATTTTCTTTTACCCCTTTAGCGGGTGGTATTGCTCCATAACCGTCCCAATTATCATTAAGCTTAGAACATTCTCTGATTCTATCGACAGCCGTATAAGTATCCATCCACTCAATACCTTTCTTTATCTTATTCAAAGTATCTTTGCTCCAAGACGAATAAGGTATTTTATATTCAAAAGAGTCTATCATGAAAGATTGTTTACTCACTATTATAGTAAGATCTTTTCCTTCATCGTTATCCTTTTTAAAATACAAGTAGATTGAATCCTTTATAGGAGCCTTCAATGACCTCAGATAATCTATTGATACAGATTCTATAATTTCTCCAACCTTTGGTTTTACTAAAGGAAGGTGATCTACTGGGCCAGATAATGGAGTAGCTACAAGATCATATAACTGCTTCCGTGCCTCTTCTTTTGTCATTCTTTTTCCTTTCTAGTGTTTCCTTCCATTCCCTTTTACCCATGTATTTTATATCTTCATCTTTATAGAAGAAATTGACACATGAATTTGATTCAGGATCATATTTAGGATACATATCTAATGAGAAGAAATGATAATCAGTATCTGAACAATTCTCTTCAATAGCAGACTCCATACCATTATCTACGAGCCACTGTTCAGGAACTGTTATAAGATAGTAGATTGCCATATCATAAGAAACGCACGAAAATGAGAATCCAATAAAACCTTGGTCCTTTTTCCAATTTTCTGCTAGATCTAATAGCATTTTCGATCCCTTGTCTGTAATCTCATTCCAATCATCTAACTCGATATGTACTAACTTATTATTGCTGTTCATATATTTTTTCTTTTACAGCATCAAAAGCCAAACCCATTGGAATAAGACCATTAACATCAATATGATTTCTAATGGCAAATTTTCTAGCTTCAGGACTAGTTTGAAAGATTTTTATATTAAAATCATCTAGATTGGTTCCTTGAGGATTCCATACTCTTATAAAATCTGAACCTGGCCAAGTGTTAATCTCCCCAATTCTTACCTTCCTAGTTTTCAGATATTCTGCCAAAAGAACAGCTTCTTTACCTTTAAACATGATCTTTTGGGCAGTTAATTCTAGAGGTATCAAATAAGGTATGGCTGTTTCTGGAAATGTATAATCATCCTCATCAGTTGTAAAGTCCCCAGTCATTCCTTCGTCTTCACGCTTAGTTTCATAATAAATATGAAATAATCCATAACTGACATTCATATCTACTCCAGTAATTGTTTCAACATGGGGATTATCTGGGTTATATACAACCTTGGCTTTTACTCCATACATCGCTCTTTCCATCCATTCCTGTTTCAGAGTGTCTATCTCTTCTTCTGTTAATGGATTATCTGGGTCTTTATCATCTACTGAAATTTTAGCAAACTCTTCAAAGGAAAGAGGAGTTCTATTCCATGCCTTATAAAACTTACAAGATCTATCATACCATCTTTTTGCACGACCTATAATACTGTTACAAATAGTATCATAAGTATTATCCCACCTATTCATATCATTTACGACTGTTTTAGGAAGGTTCGGTCGAAGAAGGTCTCCAAGTTTCTCATTAAGCTCTACTAAGTTTTCCATATGATGGATACTAGCTTCCACATCAAGTGTCCAACCGTAAGATAGCTCATTTAAAAGTTCCTCTTCTACATAGTCTATTTTATTATCCGATAATGGACAACATTTTATTTTACTACAAATCTCTTTTATTTTCTCTTTCATACAAATATAAGAGGTAGAGCCTATTAAACCCTACCAAGATTCATAATCTGTTAAATCTAATTCTTCTCCACACTGGGAACACTTGATACTAACCCCGGTTCCTATACCAGTTGGAGTAAATGTATATGAGAAAAGAGGACCTACTGGAAACCCTGAAGAATTTCTAACTTCACATGATTTAGAATGTTTATTAATAAATTCTTTTGCCTTTCTCTCCTCTTCTTCATTAAGACTAAACTGTTTCATAAGTCCTTTGCTAAATCTGCTAATTCTAATCTCGCTTTTAGGCGATTTAATTTGCGTTGTTTCTCCTCTTCTACGTTGCTTTCAACATCAAACATAACTTCCATCTGCTCTAACATAATTTTAACGTCAGCTATTTCGGTAACTACATCGTCAATGTTAACTCGATCTCTCCTGAGTTTGCAAATAGCGTTAAGAAGTTCTGATGTTTCTTCAATTAACATAAAAGTTTGGTCTAATACTCCCCACTTACTTAAAACCTTTTCGTATAAATCTCTTTCTTCTTTAGTCATTTTCTGTTTTTGGTCTATACCCTTTTAATGTATAAGTATATTCTACAAATTCTAGAACATTCTTGATCTTAATAAGAGTTCCTTTCTCACATAATTCTACCCCAATAAAACCATCTGAACATTTATATACAAAATATTCATCATAGTCTTCTTCGTCTTTCGATGAATTAAATGCTTCTACAAAAGGAAAATCTTTTTCATTTGTATTGCCCGTTAAAATGTCATCAGCTTGTACATCATTGCTGAAATACTTAATTGCTTCACTTACTGTCTTCATATTATAATCTCTTTACCACATTTCGGACACTTAAACTTATAATGCCCATCTTTCATAATATCTACTAGCTCGGCCCAAGAATTGCAAGAGTCACACTTAGTAACACTTCTGCCCATTCCTGATATTGCCAAAGCTAGAAGTAACAACAATGCTCCACCTACTAGTGAAAAAATTATATACCACATAGTTTTAAATTTTATATTTTCATTTATAAGGGATCTTGGGGAAAATAAGCGCAAAAAAAAATAAAAGGCCTAAGTTATTTCTTAAGCCTCTCATTTATCAAAACTTTAAAGAATCTCATTTGAATTAAACAGCATCTCTTCAATTTCAAGTGCTGCACCAATTCGATCTCCACTATTTCTTTGATTACTTGTTACTACTTCTAGCTTAACAAGTTCCAATCTAAGCTTATCAGCAATCTCTTTTGGATACACTGTATTGAGAATATCCTGAATTGTGATATAACTAGGTCTGCTACGACGTGATATTCTTTCAAAGAATGAATACGCCTCGGGACTATTTGGATCAACTTTCTTTAATTCCACTGGTTGCTCTGGAGCTCTATTTACAGGATTGTTTGGATCCTCAGCATATCTCAGAATAGCATTCATTATATACAGCCACAAAGTAATTTTTCTGAAATTATAAGTAGGTCTAAGCAACCTGAACTCAACAGTCTTATTGACACTATAACAGAGCATATTCATCAAATTCAACCAGAAGTATCTAGTATGAATATTCCACTTATGATGACGATCTGGGTCTGCAGGATGAGGTTGCGTTAAATCTCCAAAGAAATTCCTCCCCACTAGGCCTCGATACAAATCCTCAAACGTCGGAAATTCTGGTAATAACTTACAATAGTCCTTTCCACTGGCTTTATACTGTGCAGTATTGAATGTCAGTTCAGGGACATAATTTACAATGTCATTCTGAAGATTCCTACACAACGTATAAAGTCTGTGAAGAGCTTTTGGTTCAAGTGGATATCCTCCAAGATGAACATGCAATGAACACTCCTTATTAAATACAGTATACTGCTTAAGAGTGTTGATTTGCTGCTCAAGTAAACTGAGACCCGCATTTCCATCAAGAACTACAGTAGAATACTCAAGACCAGATATTGAACCATCCCTGAGAGGAATCAATCCATCTCGAATACAGATATTCTCTGGAATAAGGCCCGCTGAAGTTTCAAATTCTAGACCAAATGTATATCTCAGAAATTCTCCAAGAGGATATTGTTTCATCTCTAAGATTTCTTGCTTATCCTTGAAGATATTAAAACTTTCTACAGCTTCATACTTACGTTCAAAGTTATAGGGGAACTTATTTTGTCCTAACCTAAATGCTTCGCGTATGTAAATATCTTCTGGCATGTTAACCTTAGACATCCATACGCCATTCTGATTGCTATAGAATAGGTTTTTCCTAAGCTCATCAGTATTTAGCATATAGACATCGTCACTTCTGCCATTTCTATCAAAAGCACGAACTCTCAGACACTTCTCCTTCCATTGTCTGGTATAACCGTAAATAATATCACCATTTTCAGCATAGCCTACAATGACTCGTTTACAGTTTCCATACCCAACCTTATTTCTGGTTATTTCATCAATGACTTGCATACGTTCTGAATTTTACTAATTACTACACCATCAGTTTGATTCAGAGCCTTAAAGGATGTTTCATACTCTCCGGAAACTCTTTTATCTCTTCCGTCAGATTCTTTCACTATTTCACCATCCTTAACATCATAGACCCAAACTTGACCAAGATGCTGATAAGGTCCTGTGTAAATTTCGTATCGATCAACCTTCGTAGCCTTCACCAGTTTGCCATTCTTTGAAAATATTTGATCAACACTAAAGAATCGAACCATATTAGGATACTTCTCCAAGAATTCTTTTGCAGTTAGCTTGGCACGCTTTCTCATGTACTCCAAGAATTTATAATACTTCTTGTTTCTAAGAGCTACACCAGCAAAGAAGTAAACTTCATATACTGCATATTCAGACTTTTCCTTTTCACCATACAGCTTACCATACTTTGTAATACGCTGACGGCCATGAAGAGCCTCTTTGGAATATCTTACCCGATAAGTATTCTCTTTAATATCCTCTTCCAGATACTTGTTTGTGTAGGACGTGTTGTTGTAGCTCGTCCCTGTACCGTAGATGTTTGTCGTCGTCTTGGGAAACAGAGTACTTTGTTGTCCATAGTACCCTCCTCCGTACGTCGTTACAGTTTCTTTTCTGGTCTGATAAACTTCGTCTCTAGAATACTGGCTGTGAATATAAACTTCACCATCATCCAAGTTATACTTAACAAGAGCATTTGCAACAGGATGATATACTTTTTCGCCAGGTCTAAGAGCCTCCAAGTACACAGGAATAGATGAGAATACCAACTCACCTTTGGTCTTGTTATAAACAAACCATAAAGGTCTCTCTTCTTCTGGATCCTTAGTCCACTTTGTTTTCTTTGATGCACCTCTCCACATTACGATCAGTGGCTGAGGCTGACGATAATCTACTGCTACAAAAGCTGCGCCTCCATAATATTCGCTGAGACATTCATAACCCTTGTAGTAGAAGATCCTTGCCAAAACTTGTGAATCAGTCATCCCCTTGATATCAACATTGGGAATATACTTCTTTGCAAGTTCCTCATAATTATAGATCGTTCCATTGTGGATCATTACAAACCTTACTGCGCCGGTTTTGTCCCGAATAACTACAGGCTGAGCTGTAGCTTCCGAGACTCCACCGACAGATGCTTTTCTATCATGACCGAGGACGATATGTGCCTTCTTTGTATTCTTAAGAAGAGGACTTTCGGTAAAATGAATCTGAAAATACTTCTCAGTTCCTACACCATACTCAACCTCACCATCAATAAAAATACCACAAGAATCACCGCCTCTTGCGTCATTTGCAATACCTAACGTACAGAAAGTTGAATAATCAAATTTCCTCGGTTTAGTATTTATAATACCATATATGCCGCACATGGTTACAAACTAAATTCAAGATTATACTCTGCGATAAGCTGCTTAGCAAGAGCTACATCGCTTTTATTAATACACTGCTGGATTTGCTCCTCCGGTGGACGATTATAACCTTCATTATAGGCTATGATAGAACGCATAATTCCATCCCAAACCTTTTTCAGGGTTGCTTCATCCTTCATCATTCCGCTTGACAGGCAACGATATTCAAGTCCCCACTCCTGAAGGCGGAACGAACCAGCTTTTCCATAAAGAGATCTACGCTTTGTATCTGGATCCAACACTACTGAAGGAATACCAAGATAACAGTCCATATACTTGATCATCTCAATTGAAGTATCAATGTTATGATCATTATAACCTACGTGAATGTGGAAACCTGCCGATCTCAGGTTAGTTGTATTTCCCTTTGGCTTTGGATTTTCCATCTGTGTATAAGCGTTGAAGTCAGGATCACACAATTTTGTTATCGTTTAGCTTTTTATCTAAACTTCTATGACTACACCAATCTTGTCATAGTTCGGCGTACATTTTCATCTTTTTTAGATGTTGGGCACTCTTGGGGAGATTATATTTATTCACTCCCTACGCTCTACAATATTCTGAAGCCTTTCGCAATCCTCAGAATTATCACGGTATTTAAACAATAAATATTCTAATAACTTTTCTTGTTTTCGTCTTAGAAAATAATTTTTATTTTCATAAAACTTAATATATAGATTTTCTAAAAATTCTTTTCTTTTACCATTTGCAGAGAATCTTAATGTATACAATATCATATCTTTCTTCTTAACACCTTCTATTCTCTTTTCTACGTTAAACTCATTCTCAAACAATTCTCCTAATTGATACATAAATTTATATGATGTACCATATAGTGCAAAAGTTGATTGATGAGTTTTATTAGAATATGATATTTGGCCATCACCGTCAAAGAATCCTCTAATAAAATCCCATATTAAACTATTCGATATTAAATCAAATCTAAATTCAAAATCTATATCAAAAGTTTTTCTAGGAAATATATTAAATTTCTTTAAATCATTGACCATGTTTTTAGATGTCCATCTTATTCCAGCGGTTGCTTTATGCTTTACATTATTTTTATCTATAAAACATTCTTTGTATACTACATTAGCATCTGGAATTATAGCATCTCTAAAAAACTTCACAACTTCTTCATCCTCTTTTTGTAACTTTATACCAAATCTATAAGAATTGGTACATCTTTCACCAAGATCGTAAGTTCCATCTGCTAGAAAAAATCCTAACAAATAGGCCTTATCCTCTTGATCAATAGTAGAGAAGAAGTTATCATTAACTTTATACTTTCTATACATAACATTATATTTAAATTAATTGGTATTTATCTACCGTTTTTGCCCAATTTCACATTACTAAATTTCTTTAGTAAGCGGCTATTTCTAACCGAATAACTGCGCTTCTTCGCTCTGCAACTGATCAGAATCTACCTTCTGAGATGCAATACACTTAATTCCCAAATCCGGGTTCTTATTAGATACAAACTTTGCAATATAATCCTTCATATACTGGATATTATTCACAAAGCCTTCCCAGTTTTTCACCGGAGGAATGTTAAATTCTGCCAGGATATTGTCAATTTCAAGACCAAATCCTTTCGGCATGTCCTCACCTACCCATGGATTTCCCTTTTCTCCTGGGATCAATCCAATAGATGATACTACTTTTCCTGTTCTCTTGTTAATGATGAACAACTCGGGATCTGCCCCGATGGTAAAACTGTTAATGCGCATATTTCTTAATCAATTCGTTAATCATTTCTACTACAGGAGCTTCGGGACTCATCATTTCTGGATGTCCCTGAACAGATAAACACTTTGCCTTACCTTTTCTATGATAAAGAACAATCTCTGGCTCTCCATGATTCATGACCTCATTCGGATCAATACCATCACCCTCGAGAACACCACCACTAAGATTACCTGCCCAATAAAGCATGGTATAATCTGCCTTATCCAAATTGAATGGATACTGCATTTGGTGATGGGTCGAAGTAATCTGATAAGCCAAGCTACCATTTGTTATCTCATGAGTTCGGCCGATTGCATGATTTCTGCAATTCTGAACAAGCTTTCCTCCATTCATTGCACAGAGGAATTGAGACCCACGGCAAATACCTACCACTAATTGGTTAGGCTTTACTTTATCAAAGGCTTTCTTCTCAACTTTATCTCGTTCAGAATTACAGTATGTTGTCGGATGTTTCTTACAACCATACATTGAAGGCGTAACATCTTCTCCGCCTGTAAATATTACTACATCTGCGTTTTCTTGTTTATCCACAAGCTCGCAGTCTTTAATAAATCTCGCATAACCTGTTTGCGAACCGACTACAAAAACTTTCATGACTTCGAATTTTTTAACTTTTTATATGCTTCTACGTATACCTTGGATCTCTTATCAAACTCCTCAATATCTGTCCAATAATCTAGATAACAACTATTTCCGCCTGTATCTATTCTTCCTAGTTTAAGGTTTGAATATCTTGGATAGATTTCATTGACCGAGTTTGCTTTCTTTATCCTATCTTTCAAAGTTTTCTCTTTTAAAAACTTACAAGATTGATATGATATAGAATGTCCCGTATTATAGGAGGATGGACCACCACTGAAACAATTTGCTACTAATACAAATAGATTTGGTAAAGTTTCCTCTTTTATACAAGTATCTTTTAATCTAAATGCATCCATTAATATCAAATTAAATGGAAATTCATAAGAATATCTTAACCAAGTAAGAAGATACCTGTGATAAATTTTAGGACCAGAAAGATCTATAGTTACCTCAAAACAAGAATAAGACTTTCCTGAGTAATCATTACTGGTTTCTACTATATTATACTTAAACTCAAAGAGTCTTCTAGCTTGATGTATATGTTTCTTCAAACTCTCCTTTCCGAATGGACAATAATTTGATCTTGAAGCCTTTATAGCAATATTTGGATCATTATATATAATCACTTTATAATGCTCATTTTCAACCCTAGTCCCATAATTAAGCAACTCGGAAAAGCAGGCTCTTTTAGCCATACTAAGACGCTTTGTTCCCTCAGCAGAAAATTCAGTATGATAACCTAAACATCTAAGACTGTCTTTGAAGGTCTTTGACATATTCTCTTATTTTTTCGTTTACCATTTTTACAAAGGGATCATCGTGGTCCATCATTTCTGGATGTCCTTGAACACCAAAACAAGTTGGCATTCCTTTGCGATGATAGACAGTAACCTCAGGTTCTCCATATTTTCTTAGGAGACTTGGATCAATCTTATCACCTTCGTAATATCTACTAATTCCCTTCGACCAAAACAATACCTCATAATCTGAACGATCAAGTTCAAACGGATACTGCATTTGGTGATGAATTGATGTAGTAGTGTAAGTATCTTGACCATTCGTAATCTGATGTCTTCCACATCCACAGTGACCAGAACAGTCTTGTACTAGGATTCCGCCATAGAGTGCACAGAATAGCTGAACGCCTCTGCATACACCTACAGCTAATTGATTCGGCTTAACCTGATGGAAAGCTGCAATTTCCTGCTTATCACGTCTTCTCGTGAAATAGGTCGTCTTATGTGCTTTACAACCATAAACCTCAGGATTAACGTCTTCTCCGCCAGTAAACAATACTACTTCAGCCTCCTCCATTCTATCTACTAAGACACAGTCCTCAATAAATCTTGAATAACCTATCGACGGACCAACTACATATACTCTCACTTTCGGTAAATTTTATAGTTTTCTAAATATGCCGTTCGACGTTCTTCCCAGTTTTGGGGATCTGTCCAATACTCATAGGTCATGGATTCTTCAATTTCTTTACTACTACTAGTTTTGAAATGTACAAAATCCTTATGTTCTTTTACTAAGACACTTCTATTCCACGCTCTAGTAATTGAATCATTTTCAGCATTAGACTTCTTTACTCTATCTACCGTTATAAATTTCTTATACGGCAAACAAAGACATTGATCAGATCTATACTCTCTGAAATGATAATTATCATAATCATTCAAGCTGTAAGTAGTTCCAATAAGCTGAAGTAGATTTAAGAGGTGCTCTTTCTCGACACTCTTTTCCTCATTCATCAACTTTATGGCATCCAACATGAACATATTATACGGATATTCGTAGAAGTGTCGAATCCAAGTCAAAACAAATTTCTGCTCTGTCTTCCTACGATTTATATTCAAAATTAACAGGTAATAATTCTCTCCCGTTTCTTGAGACTTAGGCTCTTCAATTGCATAACCGAAATCAATATCATAGGTTGAGCGGCAATAATCTAACAGAAATTCCATATCTTCTTTATTAAGAAGCGTGAAATTATTGCGACCACTGCTTGAAATTTGTTTAGTAGTCTTTGAATATATCTTTATTTTCCAGGTAACTTCATGAGGATTCCTTGCATCTTTAAACGAATACAATGCGTCTCCGTAACAAGCTCTAGAATCCATATTATAGTTTACATGCCCAGAACAAGAAAATTCACTACTCAAACTTAAACATCCTAATCTTGTTGGCATAATTTGTTTCTCTTAAATGACATAAAAAAGACGGAGTTACTCCCACAGTAAAGTAACTCCATCAACTATTTATTCAGCAGCCTCTTCAGCAGCACCAGTTGCGTTTGTTGCAGGGGCTGCAGGCTGAGTGAAGCATGCGAAGGGGTTCATACCACCTCCAATTGCAGACATCAGCAAGAGGTCCTTCAGAGAAGACTCGCCTTCACCCTTGCCAGCCAGGGCCAGCATCAACATAGGATTGGCCTGGAGAGCACCACCGTTCTGGTTCATCATCAGGAGAGGCAGAAGAGAATCCTTCTTGTCGTCACCAGAGAGAGCCAGCAGCATCAGAGGATTGATCTGACCGCCGAGGTTACCAGCCAGAGACACAACCACGCGGACCATAGTCTGATTGAACAGGAAGTCCTTGATAGTGTGGATGGTCTTACCTGCACCGGTATAACCGATAGCGGTGATCTTCTCACCCTCGATCTTTGTTACCTTGGCATAGCTACGCTCCAGAGCGATAACATCACCAACTGCCAGCTGGGTTGCGGGCTTCGGCATTACATAAACCGGAACCTCCAGCGTGAGCTCTTCGGGGTATGCAACCAGGCTATTGTTGGCGTCGATAGCCACGTAGCCGTTAGATGTTGCTACACAAATGTTACCGTCGGTGGCAATACGTACATCCTTTGCCTCGGTAGGAGTGAACATCTCCTTCAGACGAGCGCTAATGCTCTTGATCGAATTCTTCGTCGTCATCTTTTTCTCTTCTTTAAAGTTGTTGATAAATGGTTTTGCTGACTTACACCACTCTGCGAACTTAATAACGTGGTCCACACCAGTGATGTTTACGTTCTTTGCACCATAACGAGCCTTAATCTCGTTCAGGTACTTGCTCTCATCGGCCGAGAGGTTGTCCAGGTCATTCTTGATGGCACGAAGCACATACAAAGAATTGCCCTTCTTGGTGATCAGATTATCACCCTCCTCGACGTTTGCCAAAGTGCTCGAGAATCCTACAGGTGAAATGTAGAACTTCGGCTTACTCTGAGCAAACTCGATCACTTCGCCCATATTACGGGGATTAACATCCAAATTGGAAGTGTAAACTAAAATCTTGTTGCTCATAATATCTAAACTAGTTTTGATTTACTCCTGAGTGCCCTGTGGAAATATATGCACTCATTGTACCTGTATGTAGATTCGAACTACGAACGTGACCCATTATTGTCACTATACAGATTGCTTCCAATGACCTCTCGACGACAACGTAAATCTTGTATAATACAATCAAAATTAATATACATTATCATCTTTAACTTATTTATCATCACTATTAAGATTTTCCCGGCTTTTGGATTTCTGGCACTTTTTCCTTATATGTGAATTATTAATACAGAATCCAGTTTAAAAAGTTATGGTAATAGCAATTGATTTTGATGGAACTTGTGTAACACATGAGTATCCGAAAGTAGGAAAAGATATAGGAGCAGTTCCTGTATTGAAAAAGCTTCGCGAGAAAGGACATCTCTTAATACTTCATACTATGAGGTTTGAGGAAACTGAAAGAGATGCTATTAATTGGTTTATAGCCAATGATATTCTTTTGTATGGAGTGAATAGGAATAAAACTCAATGGAGATGGTCGAAGAGTCCAAAGATATATGCGAATCTTTATATAGACGATGCTGCATTGGGTTGTCCATTGAAAACTGATCCAGAATTAAGTGATAGACCTTTCGTTGATTGGGAAGCTGTAGAAAAATTATTAATAGAAAGAGGAATATTGTAAAGCTGATTGTTTGTCTTTTTTGTTCATACGATAATAGCCTTAGATTGCTTGAGATAAGTAGTCAAGGCTTTTATTTTGCCATTCAAGACACCTTATTGCCTCATAAATGAATAAAGAAAATTTTTAATTTCAGGTTAAGATAATGAAAACAAAATTTCAAGAATTTAAAGAACGTTATGAATTTAATTCCGGAAGCGTAAAGTGGATAGCTGAAGGTGGAGATCTCCTAAAATATATTGGAGAGGAAGTTGTATATGTTGATTATAAACGCTCTGATAAAGGAGAATGGAATTCAACTGTAGAACGAGCTAAAATTGTAACAATTGATGACTTCGACCCTGTTACAATGACTTACCACATTAAGTATCAGCTTCTGGATAGAGAAAACAAAGATGAGATTCTAGAGGAGCGTATTATTCCTGAAGGTTTTAGCTTTGATATTATGGGTCAAGGTATTCAGAACTCAATGAATCGATTCACTCCTTTCTCACTACACACTCTCTTAGTTGAAGAAGGGGCGTATTATAAAAGAGTAGATAAACTCTGGGATGAAAGAGGTACTTTACCTTTTGGTGCATTAAAGGCACTGAACGATAACAAAGACCTTACTAAGACCCTGAAATATGCTAAGAATATTGTAGTAGCAGTAAAACCAACACATGAAGTTGAGGGACAGGAAGACTTAGAGTATGATGATCAACTATTTGTATTTAGACTTTCAAATCTAAAGCTGAAACATGATTATAAAGATTCTTGGAGGCTCTTCATAACAGATTGGGAAGGTCATACTTATAATGTACTGATCAACGAGGATGAAGACGATTTCTATGAATTCAGTATTGGCCAAGAAGTAATTGGTGATTTGAAGATTATTGACTTGATGGACAAAAGAGAGGACACTACTGCAGAAAATAAAATAAATAATGCAGAAGGTCAGAGACTTGTTGATCAACTAAATAATCCTCCTACTGAACAAATTGAAATTGAGAATAACCAAGTTGAAGTAATTGACAATACACGATAATATGGATGCAAATTTAAAATCAATTGTAAAAGGGCCAGCAAACCTTAAATATGTTCTTGGAGGTGGAATTGCCGTATATGAATTGACTAGTGATGAAGGTCTTAAGTATCAATTGGAAATAGACCTCTCAGATAAGCATGATGTAGGAGAAACAGCATCATTCTTACCTCACTATGATAAATCTCTAATTCTAATGAGATGGATTAGACGCGCAATTGAAAATGGAACTTTGATTTATATTGGAAAGGAGTAATTATGTATGTATTATTCTGTGAGAGTGAACTGCATGAAGACAAAGAGTTTATCTTTAAAGCAGATCACGAAGTAAGTGAAGAAGAGTTTGACGAATTCGTCAGAAATGAGCATCCTGAAGAATACGATGAATGTGAAGACACCGGAGATTGGGATGAACCTGACGACTGGGGAGAAGAGGATGAGGAGGAATATGACGAAGATGAAGAATGGGACGATAGTTACTTAGACGAGGACTATTGTTTCCTGAAAATCAAAGAACAAAAAGAAGTTTCTGATGACGACCCCATCTTGGAAAAAGCAGAACTCATCGAAGGATACGACTTCTAAAAAGAAAATCCTGGCAGTTGATACTTTCTATTATGAGGAAAGAGCCAAAACTGTCGGGGTTCTTTTTAATGACTGGAGTGATTCTGAACCAGAGGAGATAATTTCTTCGTGGAGCTTTGATTTTGGACCGTATATACCCGGAGAATTCTACCTAAGAGAAATGCCGCCTATTATTGAACTTTTAAGCAAAATAAACATGAAAGAGGTTGGATATCTAATTGTGGATGGATTCCTGAAAGTATATGACGAGAGAAAAGGGAAGTTTGACTCTGGACTAGGCTATAGACTAATGGAACTACTTCAACCTTCAAATAAAGACTTAGTTTTCATTGGTATTGCTAAATCTGATTTTGGAGGGACAGGAAGAAAATGGAAAATAGCCGAAGAATGGAATCGAGGACCAAAAGGAAGTACTCCTCTGTGGGTTCAAGTTGAAGGTATGAGAATGACTGACTTAATGAAATGTTTGAAACGTATGCCAGGTGAATTCAGATTACCAGATATGTTAAGAATTCTTGATAAGGAAACAAAAAAGGAAAGGGAGAATTAAACTCCCAATCCTTTTAATTTTTTATTTTCTGCTTTCTTGGCCACCTTTAAGAATAACTCAGCAACCTCTACAGTCATAAACTCCTCTAGATCTTTGAACTTTATGACTCCTCCAGGTCTAAACAAGTTATCTAAAGTTTCTGCTATCTCTTCAATCTCATCCTTCTCACTCTCTATTAGCTTCTTATAAACTAAATCAACGATCTTCCCATCAACCTCTCTGGCAAACAAATTACACCACTCACCTCTGGAATTAATTATAGAGAATCTAAGGTCTGACACTAAGAACGTATCTTTGTCAGTAGAAGAAACACTAACAAACTTAACAGTCGACGTAGTCCATACACTTGCTCCTTCTGGCTGTTCAAATTCTTCATCAATAGCAGCCTTCTTAGTGTAAACTCGATTTTCAAAATTTTCTCTTGTCGTAGTATTCAGAACATCTTCCTTATCTGTTGCTTCAACATTTTTAATTAAGTATTCAAAAATACACTTAATCTTCTCAATTTTACCTTTCATAAATTAATCTCTTTTTTTATTAGTAAGGAAATGAAAAGAAAATAGCCGATCCTCACGGACAAGCTATCTCCCAATGTGAAAAACAAATTATGCAAATATTTATTTATTAACACTTTCTATAGTTCCTGTACTGCACACTAGTACTTCAGTATTATTTTTAAATTCTTCTAAAGTTCTAGCTCCAGCATATGACATGGCAGATCTTAAGTAATCAGTAAAATTTTCAACCCAAGCTGACATTGTATATTCAACTGGCAAAGTTTTGCTAATTCCTTCTGCAGTTCTGGTCTTCTTACCATTCAAAGCAATCTGACCTTTCTTACTAGCCATACCATAGAACTCTTTCTTTAATATAATTTCATCCCACGTAGAAGTGGCTGGGTTATAATCGTAAAATCTTCCATCTTGATACTTATGAAGATCCTTATTATATTTAAATTTATACCACTCATTTCCAGCACTGGCATAAGTAAAATATGTCTTCGCCGCAGATTCAAGCATCTTTGTAAATACTGAACCAATCATAACATAATCTGCTCCAAGTGCTAATGCTTTAATTACATCTGCATATCCCCTAACTCCACCGTCAGCTACAATCTGAGTACGAACTTCAGGAATACTTCTCTTAATCTGAGCCATTTCATCAATAAGAGATGCAATTGGGTAATGAGTAGATGTTTGGGTTGAAGTAATACATGCAAAACCCGTCCCAACTGAGCAACGTAGGTAGTCAACTCCTGCCTCTGCTGCAATCTTATAAGTTTCAGGATTAGCAACATTACCAACCATTACAATAAGCTCTGGATGAAATGCTTTTGCCTTTTTCACAAGATCATAAACCTTTTTCATATGACCATTGGCAATATCTATAAGGGCTTTAGTATGCATTACATTTCCCCTGTCTCTATTAGGATCACAGAATATATCTTCGAATTCCTGCAGTGAAAATGCAGCCCAATAAGGATTAGCGTCAAAATTTAACCTAATCTTTAAGTCAACAGTTCTTGGGAGTATAGGAGTAATTCCATTTTCTCTCCACATACCAAAATTCTCCGAGCTTACAACACTATCCATCGGTGACGTAAACAACGGTAATCTGGTTCCATTGAAATAAGGATTGCACTCTTCCCTGTGTTCAATATCAGAAACTATAGCAGGTTTAATACTAATGTCTCTATACGAATACTTCACTTCTCTGTTTATCATAATTTCTTTTATAAAATTTTCTTTGGGAGTTAGGTGATAATCGAAATCACGACCTCTAGTGCCACAAACTAGCGCTCTAACCAACTGAGCTACTAACTCCAAAAATAAGAATTTAAAGGGTAGGAAACGGCGTTTTCACCTTTTACATTTTTCTTCTAACTTTATTGTAGTATCCTTGAGTCTTCTTTGTATTGTACCCCGGACCGCCATTCCAGAGTCTTATTGCCTTTTCTATGTTTCGCTCAGGATTATACTTATTCTGAATTAAGTCAAACATCTCTCTTGACTTTGCAGGATTATATCTATCACTCAGACTATATACCTTTTTCTTCAAAATAAGATTACACTCCTTAACACAAATTGGCGTGATCTGAAAAATTCCTGCACTACCTCCACCCTTAGAGACAGCTCTAGGATTTCCTCCACTTTCTACCTGTATAATAGCTTCTATCATTCGGTCCCATATACTATCGTTTTGTCCAACTGCCCATGTAAAAGAAGGAACCAATCCTAAAAGAGCAGTAATAATTAATTTTCTCATCATATTTTCTCCTATCGGGGCCGTACAAAACATGCCATTGCTAATATAATGCTACGCTAAGATCTACACTATACCGCAAATATCTCCCCAGTTTAATTAATTTATCTGTTTCTTGTAATTCTTATTAAATTTATCCTGTTAACCTACCCAAAATGAAAGGAGGAATGTGCCTGGCTTAACCTAGCAATCATTCTTCCTCTAATATATTCATTTTTAAGATTTTCTGGCCTTCTCAGGCGTATTTTTTACATTATACTCAAAATCAATTGAAAGCCTTATATATGTAAACTTTTAACAATAAAATCGTAAAATAATGAAAACAGATGAAAAAGAAAAGAAAAAATCAATCTTGCCAAAAATTTTAATTGGAGGGGTTGTGCTAGCTGGTGCCGTAGTTATTACCGGCTTATTGAGAAATAATATTAAACTGCGGAAACAAAATTGGAATTATGAAGGTCAATTGAAAAATCAAGAACATGTCATCTCAGGCCTTCATAGAGCCCTTGAAAGAACATCCTATATAAACGGAAAATTATCAAAGGTTCGACAATAAAAAAGTCTTAAATTAAAACAAATTTAAACGAGATGAAATACGTAACGAATATGCTAGCCCCGAGTATGGTAAGTCAACTTATCGCCCGGAATGGGCTGGTTAGAATAAGAAAAGAAGAGGATATTAAACTCTTGAAAGAACTTGTTGATTTCAGAGTATGTATCCGAAATGAAAGTGTTGTGTTCACGTTGAATAAACACTTGGAGCTTAACCTAGAAGAGAACTCTATACAAAAGGTTTCTCTGGTTTCGGGTGATTATCTAATATTAGTAAACCCGAATGCAAAGGTTCAAACTATGAAGGAATCCGCTCAATTGCTGGACATTGAAGACATGGAATTGGAAATATACTATGTTGAAAAAGAATGTGTTAGTGAAGAGAGATTGGAAGAAATACGTGAAGGTCTCTACAAGTAATGTTGGGGGACTTAATTTTAATAAAAATTGAAGACAAATGAAGACTAAAGAAAACAAACAACTCAGAGATGCAACTTACTATATAGCAGTAGCATCTGAATTACTTCAACGAGGTGGGATCGTTATGCAAGATGATTTTAGAAAAATTCTTGCAGAAACCGACCAAAAATTTGGTATTAAGACAAACTTTAAATGTCAAAAGAACCAAGAGGACAGATTTATTGAACTATTCAAATCAGTCCTGAACGTAGAAGTAGTAACAAGATCCAAAGAAGAGCGTGGCAGAGGAAAAAATTCTGAAGTTAGAATGATAGAGTTAAAAGAAACTAATCAGGAAAAACTTAAAGAAATTCTCTTTGTAAAAAAGGCTAATAAAACCGGTGCAGCATTTACAATTATGCCGGCTGAGAAAATTAGACGTGATACTTATGTGGAACAAGCTAAGGAAATCCGCAAGGAAAATCCTGGAATGACACACGAAGGATCTATTGAAGTGGCCAAGAAAAGAGTTAAAAAAGTTTCAAAAGAATTAATCCTGAAAACTTTTAAAATTCTTCAAAAGGCTAAGTATAGTGGGGATTGGTCAGTATCAGCAAGTGCGCTGAGAAAAATAATCAATACCCAAACCTTTAGTAAAAATTATATCAAGAATTGGGCAAAATTATTCCAAGCCTATAGTATAGGAATCTTTATTACAGTCACAGAAGACGAACGAGATAGAAGAACTTGGAAAATAGTGCTTAATAATAATCCGTCAGATCTTATGGCCAAAGTTCAAGAATTGGCAAAGAAGATGTATGATCTGACACTTGTCGATGATCGCCAACCTAATGGACCAGCAATTGAAAAGAAACTTGTCCGAATAGGAAATGGAGATAAAAGAAATGAGTTAAAAACCACCCTTACCGATAGAACAAGGTACCTGATCTTCGTAATGGCAGGTATGCTTATGAAAAATGGTGGAAAATTCTTAACTGCATTAGAGGTTGGTAGCGTACTAAGAAGTAATCGTTATCACAAAATCGACACAACAAGCGAGGAAATAGTGAATATTGTCAAAACTTTCCCTGAGTTTTTTAGCCAAGGATTTCAAGACAAAACGTCATTCAACTTCGCAAGGAAAGCAGATGAAGTTTGGAAAGAAGTTCAGAAATTTAACCCGAAAAATGAAAAATGGCCTATACCATGGATCATAAACTCCGGCCTTGGACTGGACGAAATCAAAACATATTTCCCTGAATCCTATCAAGTAAGAGAGGATATACATGAAGGCTCTACAGTCATAGTAGTAGTAGCTGATAGAAGTATAGAGGCATTTATCAAATTGAGTAAATTACAACTCCGAATGAGAGAATGTGATTTCCCAATTGCTGATGAAGACTTTGTACGAAAATTAGCATCAGAAATAACTGTAACTGATGGCCTTCTTAGAGGACTTATGTTGGACAGAAATAAACAAGACTGGACTGACAAAGTAACGGATAACGGAAGACTACTTTTCCAAATTGAAGAAAATTATTTATAATACACTATTGAAGTAATAAAAGATGAAAGTCCGAGAGGATGAGTAATCTTTTCTTTTTATTCACCTATACTACGAACCCGTCAAAGCCTTATATATGTAGAGAATACCTTGAGCGACTTAATTAATGGAGTGGTATTTCTACAATTAATTTTTTAGATAAACTTAAAACAAATAATAAAATGGAGAACGAAGACAAACGTTATTATGTAAGACAGTATGAACGAGCACTGTCAAACTTACAAAGACATAAAATAGTAAGGGAAGCTCGTGCTGAAGTAATTAACAAATTCATCGAGCTATTAAATGCAGGCTCAACATGGTTCGTAATGGACAAATACCCAGCCCAATTATGTGGACCTAATGGAGAAACATATAAAGGATGGTTAGGTAGAGAACAAGCCCTTAGAGACTTTAAGAAACTGCTGAAGGAAAATGAAACTTGTACTTGGGATTATATTAAGGAAAAGGACAAAGTTTACAATATCTTAATTACAGCAAGTGCTTATAAAGAGGGTAAATTCACTATCTGCAAAAACCGGAAAGATGCGTATGTCAAGGCTGGAATGGAAAAGAACTATGAACCAGAAGAAGATGAAGATTAATGGAGGGGATCATAATGGTCCCTTTCTTTTTTATTTTCAAAGCCTTATATATGTATTAGAAAACTTAAAATGAAAACAAATGATTACAAAAGAAGAATTAAGGAAACTAGAAACTTCAATGACTAAAGAAGAGTTAATGGAGTATGCAAAGAAAATGGGACCCGTAATGAAAAAAGACGGACAGCTTTGGTGGATTGATCCTCGCAAAATTCATACCCAAAGTTGTACCTACGGTGCTAAATTCCTTGAAGAAGCTCTTAGTTTAAGTCCTCTCAAAACAATTACCTCTTATCATAAGTATGGAGGTTATTATGGATTTTTGAGGCCTTCTGTAGATGAAGCTATATTTCAGTGCCCAAAAGATATACTGGAACAGGTCGTAGCATTTGAATTCATTATTCCAGAAAATTTGTATATTTGGAATATCTATAGTGATGTACTTGATCGACATGTTCTTAAAATCACATATTACTCTGGTGATTTTCCTGAAAAGTTTAAGAATAGACAAATTGAGTGGTAATATGAAAGTAAGTCCTTGTGAAATTTGTTTAGAGGAAACTTGCGGAGGAAAACATAATTGTGATTGCATTAATTGCAAAATAAAAGACAAATGTCCTAGAATTCTTAGACCAACTGTTAGAATCACAAACAAATGTACCCAGAAATGTATGCACTGCTGTTTCAGTAGTAATCCAGGATCGTCAATAATGATGTCTGTAGAAACTGCTGAAAATGTGGCTAAGTTCTTCGAAGCTAATGATATCCATTATGCAAATGTAATGGGCGGAGAATTTTTCTGTAATCCTGAGTGGGAAAAGATTCTTAATATTTTGGCAGATTCAGTAATGATAATGAGATTAGTTACTAACTCTGATTGGGCTGGAAATGAGAAAATCGAAAAGCCACTCAAAGAATTTATAGAAAAGAATCGAGAAAAACTTAGGATATGTCTAAGTAAAGATCAATGGCATACTAATAGGGGAGTTGAAAAAGCAGATGAATTCCTAAAACCACTTGGTGTTAAATATCAAATTGAAACACCCGAAGAAGGAAGAGATTATGGAATTGTACCGGTAGGAAGAGGAGAGTTAACTGGTTCATATGGGTTTTATTCTTTCATGGGAGCTTGGTGTCATAATCCTGAACATAAGTATACATTCCTTGTTGGCGAAGATGGAGAAATTTATAAGTGTGATTTTGGAATACTATCCTATGCTAACATAAAGGATTACTTAGAAGGAGGATTCGCTAAGACATTTAAGGAACTGAATATGAAATTTTATAAACTGCCTGTTCTTCATTGTAAGATGTGTATATATGCATTTGAAAAGATGGAGAAAGGTGAAAGATGTATAAAAAGAGAGTGAGTTTAATAGCCCACTCTTTTCTTTTCAAAACCTTATAGATGAATACTAATGAATAAAATTGAACACTATGGGAAAAAGTAAAGCAAAAACAAAAGCTATCAAGGCAGGTGGAAGAAGACAGAGTGATAAAAAGGATAAAGTCGCTGCTAACAAGAAATTCAGAAGAAGGATGAAACAGATGATTGGCATTGGTGATGAAGAAAAATTACCTGCAGGGATCAAAGACGTTTCTGATAATTGGAATTTCAATAGCGACGGTCTAGCAACGTACTGGCCTGACCTTGAAGAGAAATACATGAGAAAATAGGGCGGGAAACTGCCCTTTTATTTCATCCATCTCAAAAGCCACGAAAGCCTTATATATGTAATATGAATTTTCCGGGAAATTTAAAAACCCGGGGGGGGGGAGGAAATACAGTAAGTATTCCTTCCTTTGATTTTTGAAGTGATAATTAACATAATATTAATTTAAAACTAAAAACAAATGAAGTATTTTGATTGGAAATTTAATTGGGCAAATGACGTAGCTTGCCCATGTGTCTCCTATTCTGAGAGGAGCATTGAGATGACTACTGAGTTTGAAGAGCAAGTAGTAGAGAAAATAGAACATTATCTTAAAACTTTTCACTTAATGCCAGAAATTGGGGATAAGTTAGAAGTATACTTAGATGATGGAACAGAACGAGATGTCTTAATCAAAGACATTATATTTACATTCACGCAGCGACAAGGAAAGGCACATTTTGATGTCAAAATCTGGGCAGAAGGAGTGTAAAAATAGGTGGAGAAAATTTAAGATCTCCACCTTTAAAATTTAAACCTTTAAAACAAGAATAATAACAAATAAAAGAGAAAAAGGATTCACTAATATCTCAGTAACTATTGATGCTAATGATAAATACTACTATATGACAGCAACCAAGTAGTTAACTAAGAAAGAAGGGATGAAAATTCCCTTTTATTTTTATCCTCTCAAAACCTTATATATGATAAAGGAAGAAAGGTCCATAGTTTAAAGTTAATAATGACTATAACCTATTCTTCCCATTTGTTTTGAAAATAATAATTAAAACTTAAAATAAAAATGAAGAATAAAACAATTATTAAAGTACCAAAAGGGGTAAGGTATATTGGAAACTGGAAAGGATTTAACCTTCCACAAGAACCCCACATCATGGATAAAACTATAACAGGGTGTGGTTTTACAGAATGGTGTTTGACTAATGAATTTAATGTCGTTCTGTGTAGTCCTAGAAATATACTACTGGACAATAAAACAGAACAACATGAAGGTGAGGTTTACAGGATTAGGAGTGAATATTATGACAAAGAGTTAGGGGTGGATAAGGATATAAGTAATGAAAGAAAAAAGCCAAATCCAGCGGAAAGAGTTGAAGACCCTACAGAAAATGAAATCAATGAGGAAACTAGAAACCTCTGCGAGAAAATTAGGACAGAACTTGACGAATACTTTCTTGTCAGAAATATTAAACCTAAGAAAATCCTTGTAACTTATGATTCATTCCACGCATTAAAAAGCGTCCTAAAAGAACGAGGAATATTAGGAGCTTTTCAAATCGTCGTTGATGAGTTTCAGAGCATTTTTACTGATGCGCGATTTAAAAGCGGAACAGAATTAGAATTTGTGGGACAACTCCAAGACATTCAAAGAGTATGTTATCTTTCAGCAACTCCCATGATGGGAGAATATCTGAAAGACATACCAGAATTTGCCGAGTTGCCTTATTATGAACTAGACTGGGAAGCTCTAGACCCAGGAAGAATTCAAAAACCCGACCTTGATGTAAGAGTGGTTAGATCAATCTATGATCCTGCAAAAAGAATAATAGAAGATTATAAAGCAGGACGTTTTGTAACAACTTATAGAAGTGATGAAAATGGAAATCCAAAGTTTTATGAATCTAGAGAGGTGGTATTTTATGTTAATTCAGTGAATAATATTGTTCAGATTATTAAAAAGAATAATTTAAAACCAGAAGAATGCAATATTCTTTGTGCTAAGACTTTAAAGAATGATAAAACGATAAAGAATAAACTTGGTATAAAATGGGAAATAGGCCGAGTTCCACTAGAAAACGAACCTAGAAAGATGTTTACCTTCTGTACCCGTACTGTTTATCTTGGCGCTGATTTTTATAGTCCTTGTGCTATTAGTATAATTCTCAGTGACGCTAATGTTGATTGTTTAGCAGTGGATATAAGTCTTGATCTTCCCCAGATTCTTGGTAGGCAAAGACTATGGGAAAATCCATGGAAAAACTGGGCAAGATTCTACTATAAGCCACTTACTAATAGTACAAAAAATAAAATTCCAAGCCCTGAAGAATTCGATGCTATAATTAATAAAAAACTTGAAGCAACAGAAAAATTGCTTAGAGCTTTTGATTCAGCACCGGAAGATACTAAGGGCGTTTTAGCAAATAAATATCTTAGAGGAGTTGAAAATGATAATTATCAAGATGATTATGTAGGTGTTAATAAAAGAGGTTATAGTAATCTCAAACCTGAAATAAACAACTTGGTAATAATATCTGAAAGAAGGGCATATGATATACAGCAAACAGAGTATGCCGACCGTTTCAGTGTAATTAGTGCTCTAGATATAGACTTTAGTGATGGAATACGAGGAGAAATGAACGCCTTTTTTACTGAATATGATGAACTAAAAACAATTTATGATAGGCTAAAATTTCTCTGCGAGGCCAATCTTAGTGATGAAGCTAGAAAAGTTATAGAGCGTCAACTTGATGATAAAACTACAAGATACTTATCACTAGGAAAAGATAGATTAAAAGCTCTAGGTTATCATTCTTCCAAGATTGAAAAAGAACTTGGAGATACAAAAACTGATAAAATAATAGAATTAAAAGATAAAATATACTCTGAATTTAAGGAAGGAGATAGAATATCTTTATCTGACATAAAAGAAAAACTGGCTAAGATTTATAGTGAAATATCATATAGTAAATCTGCTAAGGCCAATGATTTAGAGGAATGGTTTGAAGTCTCATTGATTAATATCACATCACTTCAAGGTAAAAGAGGAAAGGGGTTTGAATTATTAAAGAAGAAAGGAGAATAATAGAGAATGATTTATGTATTGGTCACAGTTGGGTTTAAAAATGAAGAAATAGAAAATGAAAACTTAGATTCAATAAATCTAGCTGATGATCTTGTCAAAGTCATTAAAATTGGCTTTAGCTCTGATGAAATAAATAAAAACAGATTAAAAACACATAGTACATCTAATTTCGCTTTTAAAATATTTAAGATTATTGAAGGTGGAACTCAGGCGGATGAAACTATTATTCACAGATATTTTAAACCATATCAACATCTCGGGAGAAGAGAAGTATTTGAGTACAGAGATGAAATAATAGATTTCTTTAACAAATATACTACTATTGAAGAAATACGAAAAGCAATTCCTATAGAATGTAATGAAAATTATATAACAGAAATGAAGAAAACCGGGGATGTTTTAGAAATTCCGGTATCCGTAGCAATAAATATATTATCGAAAAAATCAGAAAAGATGATATCAAGGGATACTATTACCGAAGTGAGAAAGATGATATATTTATTAGATGATTACAAAAATGGATCATTTAAAAATATATGTGATTTCTTAGAAGTAGATGAGGATATATTTATTGAGGAAATGCTAAATTTTCTAACTATTCGCCAAAATTTAATAAACAAGTATAAAAATTTATATGACAATATTAAAAAAGCTGAAACAGTTTATGATAGATTATTAGAAATAGGTAACTCAAATATAGAAGAAGATTTAGTATTTTACCTATTAAACGCGGAAGATTGGATTTATTTATCACTAGGAAAAAATAGACTTCGATCTCTTGGATATCATACAACAAAAATAAAAAGAGAGTTAGATATCATGACTTTTGATTTATCATTATTAAAAAGAACTATTTACTCTGAATTCAGAGAAAAAGATAGAATAAGTAAATATGATTTAAAAAAGAAACTTGCTAATATTTATAATAAAATTGGTTATCAAAAATTAGCAAAAGCTAATGATATAGAAGACTATTTTATCGTTAAATCAATTTTACTAACTATTGATAAAAAGAAAGTAGCGGGATTTGAGCTGGTAAAAAGAATTGGTTAAATAACACTAAGGGAAGGTACATGACACACAAAGGTGAACGTGTACCAATCCCCTTTTTTATTTTTTATGATAATTATGGGCCGCAAAGGCGTTGCCCATAATGAGAAAATTTTAAAACACCAGAGATGTAAATACAATAATACTTCTTTTTTATATAAAAATTTCTCACTTCATTCCGCCAGGTCCTATCAGCCCCGGCTCCATTTCAATTATATCTTCTTACTTCAATTGAGAGCCATAGGCGATATGCGAGTGGTGGTGTGGTGGGCTGAGCGAAGCGAAAGGGCAACCACGAGCATTAACACAAAAATCTCTTTTATTTTTCTTCCGGGCTCCGCCTAACTCCTTCCGCAAAGCTTCAGGAAACTATTATCAAAGCCGTATCATAATGTCCGTCCGAAATGTTAAAAATGGTTAAATTCACACAAAATCGCCAATTTTCCAACTTGGTGGGTGTTTTTATGGTGATTTTGAGCTTTTAAACGTCATTTTTTGCCAAAATCCGCCCAAAATTCACCACTCTAATAGTGAAAACCTTATAAGTAGATAAGCGGTTGATTTATTCCCGCGATTGATGATTACTATTTAACATAGTTTTCATCTTTATTTTCCTTCGATGACTTAAACTTTATATAGATTTTCAGGGGAGCGTCCAATGCAGTATTTTTGTTGTGGAGCGCATACATGAAGTAGGTTACCTCGTTGTATTTCCCTTCATTAATGCTGTGTTGGCCTCTTTTTATTATTAAGTTGATTAGAATAAAAAAAAAGAAATGAGAATATTATTTTATTCCCATCTCTTTAATTAAGTCATTTATTCGTTCAAGTTCATTTTCTGGAAAATCATGATAAATTTTTGTAAATTCTCCAGGAAGTTCTATGATAGCGATATCATGATACTTTCTATCCCTAAAATGTACCCATCCTGGAATAAAGTCAGTGTTATCTGTTTTCCATTCATTAATAGTTAAAAAGAAATTACTTTTATCTAAGTTTTTCTCTTTTAGAACTACCAGGCCAACTTTACATTTAAACCATCCTGTTGGGCCTTTGCAGTGGCAATATTCGATTAGTGACGGAATCCATCTTGTCACAATATATGGAAAATCTATCTCATTCATACACCGATAAGAATTTAATCCAAGTTTAAACGCAAAATTCATATGATAGTACTAAGAAATAAATTATATTATGCTTCCTTGAATTCAGACTTGGAGAATGAGATTTTATATCCGGTAGTTCCAAATAATGAATTTTCAAATCATAAAATAGGAGATTATAAGACCCCTAGAATATGTTTTTATCCAACTCCAAGTCAAGCTATTTCAGCATTAGGTCCGGGCATTCAAGGTAAAGTTGTCTATCTCTACTCGCCTCTACAAATAAGGCCAGAATCAAAATACAGGCCTACGATTCAAGAGGCACCGTTCAGAGATACTACAGGAGAGATTTGGGACCTTACAACAAGTAGAGTACATTTGGTTGGAAGAGTTAAGATATCAGGGCCAAAGAAAAAGGAGGTCTTGACGTATTATAATCCAAGAGCCACTTCATTAACTTACATTACATGGGGCTGGTTAGATCTGGAAACAAAAATGAAGAAAGAGAAGGTTGTATATATTAGTTCCTTAGATAAACCCTCAATTCAAATTCCTGGAGGCACTCAGTTATTTAGAAAGTTAGAAGATGCCATTAAAGATAAGAAGGAGGGCGAGATTTTCTATACATACAAGCCTGAAAGTGGTAAAGTCGAATTACCAGAAACCTTAATAGCCCCTAAAAAGTTAATGTTCAAGAGGGCTGGAAAGATAATATTAACTAAAAATTCATATAAAACGCTTTGAATCCTATTCTTTTACTATATATATAATTTACTGTTGTCTAGTAGTGAAGCTCGTGAGAGTGATTCTACGTTTCGATACGGCTACTAGATCAAATCTTATTGTTTATCATATTTCGTGAATTTCCCACCGGGATTCTTCGTTAAGGTTCGACTCCTTAAGGGAAATCTAGGTTTAACAATTTAAATTAATTAACGATTATGAAAACAATTTTATGTAAGGCTGTTAAGAAAACTGGCAAGGTAATATTATGGCCAGCTAAGAAGTACATTGAAGTCACAGCCGCAAATTATGAAAAGATGTTCGGGGATAACATGAAGTATGTTACTTTCTGGATGTAAGTTGGTTTAAAACCAGCAACAAATGACGCATGGGGAGCTCGGAAAGGCCGGGATCATCTCCCCACTAATACGTTGAACCTAATTATAAATATTATGATAATCCTAAGAAATAAGAAGTTTGCAGATCCTGCAGGTTCTCAAGGTAGTCCTGATCAGGCAACAAAAGCTAAGTTAGGATTACAAAATTTCAATAATGAACAGAATGCTAATTCTTTTAAGGCAGCAGCTGATCAGGAGTTAGCACAAATTAATAACGCAAGCAAATAATTTTAGAGTTTATGGAAGCAATTAACCCATTTTCTGATCCGGAATTTAAAAAGAAACTGCTCAAAGATGTAAAGAAGAGTAGTTCAGTAGGTGATCCGGATGATTACGTCATGCTTGAGGATGATGAGGAGAAGATGGATATGAAGTCTATAATTGCAGGTTCTCCAAAACTTCCTAAACAAGCTAATAATATAATTTTGGACGCTAATCTTCTTGCTAAAAATGAAAGAGAAGAAAACGTCAGACAGATGCAGTTATCAATTAATCAGGTTTTTTCAGACTATAATGCTAAGTATGGTACTGATTTACAACTTGATCTTGGTAACCTAAGCAAATCTTTAGTAGCCGTAAGTACCCCAGAAAAGAGAAGGGTCTTACAGTTATATGTTTCAGAGATGTTCCAATCTTTGAAGCCTCTGATGATCCTACACATGTTAGAGAGATTAACGGTGTGCATTAATTACCTTCTTAGTCCTGAAATGATGTTCAATAAGAATGAGATGAGTATTCCAGATATTTGGGTAGCTTGTCAACAGATCATGAACATGATGGATCAGCTTAATGCCATGAAGGATGATATAGAAATTAAAGGTAGTGACATGGAGCTTAAAAAATTGGCAGAGGAAAACTCTGATGTTGATTTTGAAAGTCCAGAAAGTAAACAGGCTATTGAAGATTTTACCTCTATGTTCTTTAAAGAGTTTAATAAGAAATAGTTATGAATAATAGTTTTTTCGATCAATTTGATCCTACCAAAGATCTGACTGAGGAACTATCTAATATATCTATTCAAAAACAATATAATACATTAACAGAACGTGAGAAGAAGTTAGTATTTTTATCTACTCATGGTTATTATAGAATGCCTCCTACTATAGAAACTTTATATTCCGATGATTATTATCTTGGGGGAACAGATTTCTATGATGGTGGAAACGCTATATATCAGTTTTGGAAAGAAGAATTACCAAAAATATTTCCTTCGGAGTTAACGACAGCTTATCCTATGTTAATTCTATCGGGAGCAATTGGTATTGGTAAATCAACAATTTCGAGACTTTGCATGGCTAATTGTTATGCGAGAATGTTATGTATGAAAAATCCTTCTAAAACGCTTAAATTAATTCCTAAACCTTTTTCATTTGTGGTGACTCACCGGGATGAAGAAGTAGGTTATGCTGAGTTTATAAAGTGGTTTAGAGAAGAGGCGTTAGAGAAGGTACCGTTTTTTAAGAATGTAAGACCAAATTTCAAATTACAGTATATTACTTCAGGTCCTCTTGGAGGAAAAATAGGTTTGGGAAGCGACGTATTGATTTACATATTGAGCGAGTTAAATTTCTACCCCAATCCTCAAAGAGCACAGTCTATTCTTGAAGCTGCCTATGGTCGTATGACTTCTCGTTTTAATATGCAGACGATGCAAATGGTAGGTAATCTTATCGTTGACTCATCTGCTAAAGGAGATAATGCAGCTACTGAATGGTTTTTGGATAATTCTCCTAGAGAGTATACATATTACTGTCATCCAGCACACTATGAAGTTAAGCCACAGGATTATAGAGATTCTAATGGTGTTACTTTCCCGGTGTATGTTGGTGACGGTAAGTATCCGAATCAAATTTTAGGAGAAGATTACAAATTAGCAGAAGATCAAGATCCTGAACGTGTAATTCATGTTCCTATTCAGCTTAAGGTTGAGGCGAAACAGAATCTTGAAAAAATGTTACAGGATAAATGCGGTATTTCAACTTCATCTTCTGATCTATTTTTCAATGGAAGTGTTGATAAGTTTGCTAGTTGTATGGATAGACCTAACTTAGTTCCTGAAATTATTAAGGTTGACTTTTATGACATGTCTGATAGATTAATTGATATCTTAAGACCCGCTGTGAATATGATACCAAGGGGAACAACAATTTGGTTAGGTTTGGACTTAGCAAGAGTAGATGACTTTGCTTCTATCAGTGCAACTCAGTTTAGTCATTGGAAGTTTATAGGAAGTGCTAAGTTTCCTGTAATTAAGAGTTATTTTACTGTGGCAATTTCAAGAAAAGATGGCCAGGAGACAAGCTTACGTCATATATTTGATTTTATAATGGCGCTTAAAGCTGATGGATATAACGTAATAGTATCTGCAGACCAGGCTTATTCAGCAGAGATTCTTCAAGACTGTGAGCGTGAAAATATAGAAACAAGAAAGATAAGCACAGATAATGTTCCTTGTCAACCAGCACTTTATCTAAAAAATCTTATACTTCAAGGGCTTATTTCAGTTCCTAGAAATAGAAGATTACTTAGAGAAGCATATGATCTTAGATATGTCCCAATGAAAAAGGGATATAAGATAGATCACCCATCAAAGGCAACTAATAAGCCAGATATATTCGATGATGTAAGTCTTAATCCGAAAGGTTCAAAGGACTGCTGGGATTCATTAGCAGAAAGTTGTTATAGTCTTAAAATGTCTATAGATGCTGGAGAAGAGGATGGATTTTCTAATGGTATCGAAAAGCAGTTGACTCTTGTAAAAGAGATGACTAAATCAGATAAAGAAGATTCATCTATGGTATTTCAGAATATGTTAGAAAATATGTGGGATTAAAAGTTATGATAGTATTAAGGAATAAAAATTTTGTTGCCTCAAAGGTATTTAATCCAAAGGCAGTGAGTAAACAGATCTCCGAAGCTGTCAGATTAGCTGGAGATCCCAAGAATACAAAAGCTTGGAATGTTAAGCTATTACATCCACAGGCTAAATCAAGTTTGTTCAGTGATAATCGAGAGAAAGTTCCTGATGACATACTGGAAAAAGCTAACAGAGATGGAGTAGTTCAACAAGATAGAAATGGAGTTTGGCGCATAGTAAACAGGAAGAAAAAAGTTTTCTGGGATGCCCATTATACTTCAAAAGAGGCTGCGGAGCGAGGGCTACGTGGTTATTTCCACAATAAACATTAAAGAAAACTATGATAGTTGTAAGAAATAAAGCTTTTTCCGAAATGTCTAAGAAAAAGTTCGAAGAAAAGGAGTCCAAGATTAAAAAGGACTATAAAACTGGTATTGGTCATGGAGTAGGTGCCGCTATTAATGCAACTATGGCAACTAAGCTTACCAAAAATGCCATGAAGACTAAGAGTAAGTTAGCTGCTGTTGGTGCAGGCTTAGGTGCCGCAAATGCTGCTTATCATGCTTATAAAGCAGGAAAGAGTTTTGAGTCTGGATATAAGTCTGCTCGTGATCCTAAGTATCAAGCAAAGCTTTCTAAAGAAATAGAAAAGCAAAATAAAAAAGACGATAAAGAACTCGAAAAGCTTGAAAAGGCAGAAGAGACAGTGAGAATTCAGAAGAAGAAACTCGGAATTCGTCACTAATATAAGATAAAATATCGTTCCGTTCGTAATTCGGGGGGGGGGGACGAAGATGAAGTACTTAAACCTCCCGTAAAATATTTCAATTATGATCATATTAAGAAATAAAGATTTTTCGGAATATCAGAAGGGAGTTACTAAGTATGATAGAACAGATCGTTTTAAGGCGATGAAAGATTCTGATATTCTTGCAGAGAAGAAGCGCTCAAATGCTGGTTCTTACGTCAAGACAGGTAAGGCAGCTGTTGCGGGTGGTGTAGTAGGTTCTGCTGTTGGTGCTATTGCAGGTGGTATTGCTACTAAGTCTCTGAAGGGTGCAAAAGCCGGTGCAAAGGCAGGAGCTGGTTTAGGTGCTGCTACCGCTGGTGCTGGTAAATTAGCTGCTACTCATAAGGAGAGAGAACAGAATCGCTTTGTCAATAGACGACTGAAGGAAGCTAAGACTCAGGCTACTCGTCGCGAAGCTAAGGACTGGAAGACGAATAACACTGGTCGCGAAGGTTATACTTATTAAACAATTAAAAAATTATGTTGATTAAGAGAACTGTATACTTTTCTCAGGTAGATCAAGAGACCGGTGAAGAGAAGTTATTTTCAGTGAAGGAGAAGGATTTCGCTAAAGCTGAAGAAGAAAAGAAGAATACTGGCAAGAAAGTCGGTAAGGCTGTTGCTATAGGTACTGCTGGTGTAGCTGCCACAGGCGCTGCTGCTTATGGTGCTGAAAAGGGTATCAATAAGTTGGGTGACGCTGTTGTTAAGAAAGTTGCTAACAAGCGTGTCAATGGTAAGTTTGCTAAGCTTACTCCTGCAGAAAAGAAAATTAGAGATATTGCCGTTAAGGCACGTGACGCTAAGACTATCCAGAATGCTGTTAAGAAGGCTGGAAAGGTTCTTCGCGTTGTAAAATAAAGATAAATAATATTGTCATCCCCTTTTTCGATAAAAGTCGGGGGGGGG
>OCTW013373915.1_pt1 | contig 54316 bp, 39 predicted proteins | sample 1539671 | NCBI WGS metagenome assembly OCTW01 (sample SAMN02144230, study PRJEB22623) | gut metagenome | biome: sheep rumen | host: Ovis aries | place: New Zealand | reverse complement strand
GAAGCGGGAACCCGGCATTGTACTCAAAGCAGGTGAATGAAGGGTTTGCAAATTTCAAATCAGATTCTGGAGAGCTTTCTAATCTGATCGATCTCATTCACCATCTTCATAGTACTTATGAACAGGAGGGTTATTGTTTCAGTAGCCAATAATTTGTCTTAATTAATCCCGATGAAAGGAAGAGGGCGAAGCCGCAAAGCTGCGTCCTCTTTTTTCGTGAAAGGGAAGGCGTCCAGGAAAGCCGATGACCGGGACAAGCGAAAGCGCCCGTGCGCGTAGGCGCTCCGGGCGGTTAAGTATAATCGGCCCGTGGGAAGTTACTATTTAGCGGCGTTGCGGAAGGCATTTGTTTTAATTTGTATTCCTGAAATAGACAAATACACGGTTTCCCCTGGATGGATATTAAAATTCCATATCTAAATATGCTATTTGTATTATCGCTGTATGTATCCGTAACAGTTTAATTATCAACAACAATATAATTAATACAATTATCTGGCCCACACTGAATTACGAAAAATTATGTAAAAATTATTTTGCAAATCATACCCAAATACGTATATTTGCGGAAAGAATTACGCATTGTTTGCTTATGCGAGTAATCACCATATTCTCTGAAAAGGGCGGGATGGGAAAGACGACATTGTCAATAATGTTGGCTTCCTTTCTTGCATACGAGAAAAAACAGAAGGTATTTGCCTGCGATTTCGACTTCCCTGGATATCAGATGTTGAACACAAGAGAGAACGACCTTCGCCTTATCAGTCGCGGAATCCGAGATCTCGTAAAGTTATCCGAGGGGAATGAGTTCTATCCAATTCGTCGCGTAAAGGGACGTTATGACGGATTCTCAAAGGACGAACTTGAAAGGTTGGTCCGCAATTTCGCGACGATGAGGGATTCCCAGGACGGATACCTTATCCTGGATTTCCCAGGGCGTTTTCTCAAAACGGATCCGGCTTATGTCTTCCTGCAGAAAGGATTCATCGACCTCGTGGTTTTCCCGATAGACACCGACAGGCAGTCCATCACTTCCGCCCTCAACATGACGTCCATCATCAGGGGCAACAATCAGGTGCCGCCCCTTGTGTCTCCCGAGGTAAAGCCGACCCAGGAGATCCTGTTCCTGTGGAACAAAGAGAACCGTTCGGAGAGGAGGGGGAGCCGTGACTGGTATGGCGACTGGGACCGTCTTTTCGAGTCCTTGGATATACCTGTTGCCGGAGCTCGCATAAGGGATGTCCTCATAGCCCGCCGGGATCCGGATACCTTCGGGTTTATCCGGAGCACCACCTGCTGGCCGAAAGCGAATGTCGCCAAGCAGGCTCCTTACCTGGTTTCCATATTCGAGGAGATCCAATCCCGTGCGGACGGCACGTGGAGCGAGGCTGAAAGACAAAAGATATATGGCGAACAACCTGAAAACCAATAGTTTATGAATAATAATAATCAGTCCATGAACGTGAACCTGAAATTCGCGGCAAAGGGGAAAGGACAGGCGGCCCGCGAGGCCGCCAAGGCCAAGAAACGTATCACGGCGCTCAAAGCCGAGACCGGAATCAGCGAGCAGCGGCTGCTCTCGCGTATGGTAAATTATGCCTTCGAGCATGATCCTTCGTTCGACAAGTTCCGGGCGAACGCCGAAATGGCGGCCCAGACGACAATTTAATTTTTTGCGGCCATGTTTGAGATTCTTTTTATTACCCTTCTTGAGGTGGATACGATGCGCGGCTCCCTGCTCGTGCTCCTTTTCCTGACATTTGCTATGATGGCGTCCTATCTGTTCTTTCCGAAAAGGGATTCCGGAAGTAAAAAAGGTAAGGGCGCCGACGGTGCTACGGACATCGAAGTCAAGAGAGGTCCCGGAGGTATTCATATCGTGATCCACAACACCTACGACGCGCAGGTCCAGGAAGAGGACGATTCGGACCTCCTCGACAGCATGATTCCTCCCGGGAACTCCCTTGACAGGGATTTCTGGGAGAAGGTAGCGTCCTATCAGACCCTCCCCGACGAAGAGCGCACGCAGGTAGTCGAAAGGATGATCCAGGTAGGACTCCTCAGGGAGAAGGACAGAGATGTCTGGAGAATGCCGGCCCCGAAGTTCGGGGTGGGAGGCATTGCGGACGCCGAGGCGGGAGGAGAGGAGTATCCTGCCGACCCAGCTTCGTCCGTTGAGGCTCCCGACATGGGCCAATTTGGTCTTGATTCCGCTTTTGAGAATATTAATTTCCAAGGTTAATAATTATGAAATTTATTAAGAAATCCATTCTGGCAGTTTCTGCCATATTGACAACGAGCCCCGTGTTTGCTGCGACTACGACTTTTAGAGATCTGGCTAAGCAGATTACAAGTGAACTCAGTACGAATATCGACAGCATTGCCAACATTGTCATCGGTATTCTTTTCGTCGTTACGCTGTTCGTGACCGTTCCTCCGGTCATTGAATCTGCAAAGGGGACGGAGGGCGCCAACGGGAAGATTGCCGGCGTCATTTTCCGGGTAGTTGTAATTTTCCTGTTCGTTTTTGTCATCAAGACCATAGCAGCGAATGCCCTTAGGTAGATGCGATATACCGTTTTCAAATCCCTTGACGAATCCCCGGTAACGTTCGGGATCCGCGGCTCCTACTTCAACATCGTTCTGGTAGGTGCCGGGATTTCCGTAATACTCGGCATCGTCGTGGGGACCATGACGGCATCCCTGTTTGGCTTTCTGGCATTCCTGTTAGGATGTGCCGTGGCGTATTTCACCACGCTGGTCATTCAGGGACGTTACAGTGAAAGGGAGAAGAAACGCTGGATTGCTTCCAAAAATCTGCCGACGTTCGTACGGGTGCAGCCGGGAAGGATGTCCGGATATTTTAATTTTGTTTCCGACGATCTCTATGGGCTCGACGGAAGACGCAAAAAGGTTCGGGTATGAAGATAGACCTGTCATCAGTATCTCTTCGGAGCATATTCCCTTTCATGGGGATGTTCGGAGGCATTGCGGTTTCGAAGAAAGGCACACTGTCCTTTGGATGGGAGCTGTTTCTTCCGAGGATAGACACCGTGTCGGAAGACCGGTACAACGCATACGTCGAGGCGTATTCGTCCGCCCTGCGCGTCCTTCCGGAATGGACGGTCGTCCATCGTCAGGACATCTATACATACGATTCCTATAAGCCAGAGAGGAAGGCCGGAGACGGATTCCTCAAACGGTGCTCGGACGCTCATTTTGACGGGAGGCCGTTCCTTACCCACAAGGCGTATCTTTTCGTAACTTACGCTTCAAGGGGCCTCATCCGAAAGGACGGGAAGTCATCCGGCCTCTTCGGGCTTTCAGGATCCGGGGAACGCCCCGGTACGGACACCCTACGGGGATTCTACTCGAAGTGTTCGGAGTTTATGCAGATCCTCTCGACGATGGGCGGGGTTGCCTCTCATGAGCTGACGACCCAGGACTGGCTTGGGGAAGGGCTTCGCCCAGGAATCATCCAGAGGTACATGACGCTTGGCGGCGACGAGCCTTACATGAGCGACATCGCCTTCACCCCCGACGCCGTAAGGGTGAACGGAAAGCAGGGCTTGGCCTTCACTCTCGGCGAATCCTCCTACCTTCCCATCGAGATCTCCGACGTGTCGAAGAACGAGGCCCTGTCAGGGTTTGGAACGGAGGTCCTGGAGTCGTCCGGGGCGAAGATCGGCCCGATGCTTGACTGTGAGCACGTCGTAAACAATTATATTGTCATCCCTCCGCAGGGAGAGGTCCAGCGGGAACTCGAAGCGAAATACCGAAGGATGAACGCCAGTATCTCCGCCAGGGAAAACGCATCCAATATCGGGGAGATAGACGGCTTCCTGACAGCGTGGAAGAAATACGGGCTCTTCGCCGTGAAGGCCCATACGAACATAATCGCATGGGGTCATCCGTCGGAGGGGATGGACCTGGCGTCGAAGATATCCGCCGCCCTCCTGTCGATGGACTGCACTTCGGTGCGGTGCAACTACAACCTCCCGGTCCTCTGGTACGCCGGCATCCCGGGATGCGGATTCGATATCGGCGAAGAAAACCTCATGCTCCTCACCGAGAAGGCGGCCCTTTGTCTTATGACCTACGAGACGTTCGACAATGGCCTCGGGGAAGGGGACCTGCTGTTCTGTGACCGCACCCGCAACACCCCCGTGAAAATCGACGTCGACGAAGTGGCTGCGATGCGCGGCCTCGTGACGACGTACAACAAGTTTATCTGCGGTCCTTCCGGATCCGGAAAGTCCTTCTTCACTAACAAGCTCCTTCGCCACGAATACGAGGCCGGCGCCGAAGTATTCATCATCGACCGGGGGGATTCCTATGAAGGGCAGACGGCGATCATCCACGAGGAGACCGGCGGGAAAGACGGCTTCTACATGTCCTGGAGCAAGGAGAATCCGCTTACGTTCAACGCGTTCATAGGCTTTACCGAGTGGCTCGATGCGGACGGGAACCTCCAGCCGGATGACAATGGCGTCAACTTTATCTTGTCCGTCCTGAAGACCATCTACGATCCGGAGGGCGGCTGGACAAGTTACAACGAGTCCGTCCTGAAGCAGACCGTGAGGGATTTCGTCGAGGAAGCCATCAGGGAAGGCCGGACGGAGGAAGACTCGCCGGTCATGGACGATTATTACAATTTCCTTGACAAGAAGGTAAAGCCGCTCCTGAGCAAGGGGAAATACATGGTCGGTACCGACGAGGTGGGTTCTGAAATCTTTGATCTGAAGAAATTCCATATTGCCCTGAAGGCATACTCGAAGAAAGGCGAATTTGCCTTCTTCCTCAACGACCCCCATCCGAAGGACCTCTTCAAGTCCCGCTGGACGGTGTTCGAGCTTGACCGCCTGTCGCAGGTGAACGACCAGAAGTTCTACTCGCTCTGCGTGCTTGCCATCATGCATGCGTTCGACTGGAAGATGCGCACGTCGAGCGGGAGGAAGGTCCTTGCCGTCGACGAGGCGTGGAAGGCGATCATGAACGAGACGATGGCCCCGTACCTCAAGGGGCTCTGGAAGACGAGCCGCAAGTTCTCGACGGCCGCCATCGTCATCACCCAGGAACTCGAGGACATAACGAGCTCGGATGTCATCAAGGATGCCATCCTGGCGAACTCCGATACGCGGATCCTCCTTGACCAGTCGCGTAATCGCAACATCCTTCTCGACGAATCGGTGTCGAAGGATGAAGACTCGGACGTACGCAAACTCCTGAGCCTTACGCCGGAGGATATCAACCTCCTCCTTTCACTGAATCGCAACAATAACCATTTGTATAGATATCGTGAAGTCTTTATCAAATATGCCAACGGGACAAGTGGTGTTTATGCGACGGAAGTCTCTCCGGAGGAAGCCGTTGTGTACGAATCCAATAAACCCAAGAAAAAGCCGTTCCTTCATCTTGCGGAACAGTGTGGGTCATATATCAAGGCGGCAAGTGTATTAGTCAAGAAGAACTAAAATTCACAGGAATATGAGAAAATATACATTAATATTACTTGTCGGTTTATTATTGATTCCCAATCCACAGGTTTGTTATGCACAAGACACTCCCGGTGCCAGCAGATTACTTGACAGGCTTTTTAATATAAAGGCAAAGCAAAAAGCAAAAGAAGCGGAGGATTTGGTTAAGGATGGGATAGCGAAAGCCGGTGATGCTAGTGGCACACCGACGACAGACCTTGCGACACATAAATGGCTTGAACAGATAAAAAACACGAATGTCTATAAAACCTTTGAAGATATGGTTGCCATGGCGGAGCAGGCTGCTACACTCGAAGAACAGCTTGAAGTAGCTCTTGGGACAAATTCGATTCTTGGAAAAGCATATAGCACGGGAAGGGTTGTGTTGAGCGCAAGGGAATCCATAGAAGGGTTGATGAGTTGTTATAGTGATTATATGGTAAGCGCACAAATGGCCGCCATGTATTATCAGGATTTGTTTGAAAGCGGTGAAGTTTCGATGGGAGAAATTGCACGCGTGTTGAGTTTTTTAAATTCTACGGGGCTACTATTCCTGAATGATCTTGTTCTTATGGAGCAAGCAATAAGAGACGATTCCATGACGGTCAAGGAAAGAGTGGATCAACTTAGGTTGATTCTATCAAAAGCAAATACAAGAAAAGAAATTGCTGAAGGGATCGTAAATGATGAAATGCAGGTGAATATGGAAAACGAGATGTATAGATCTCTAAAAGATGCAATGATGTCTGCATACGGTTCACTTTCTCTTCCGGAAACCATGTCGAAGAAAGAAGCGATAAAAGCTACCGAGGAAGCAGTGAGAGAGGTACAAAAAGGAAAAACGGAAAACAAATTATTGAATGACTTTGTTAAAGAGATAGGTAGTTCTTCAGACAGAAGTTCATCTTTGCTTCCATACCTTCGTGTTGTCGAGGTCATTGTATTCTTGCTCGCAATGCTTCTTGCTACTCCGGTTATAATCAGAACGAATTCCGGTGAAGCCCAATCAGCGAACGCAATGCGCAAGCTTGTGTTCGTTACTATCGGATTTTTCTTGATTATTGAAGTCTTTAATTTGATTATCAAGTTTTTCCTCAAATAATACATACCATGATTACACCATTGACCTTTCTTACTGTTATCCTTGGCGACGAGTGGGCTTCAAGATATTTTTCGGCAGTTCGAAAAACTGCTATTTCAACTGCCGGTACGATTACCAGTGGTGCTTTGGCAATAGCTGGAGTCCTGACTGCAATTTACCTTGTGAAGTTGTATTACGATATGGCAAGCGATGAAAAAAATGGCGGGTTTGGCGGTGTTCCACTATGGGATGTTTTAAGGCCGGTTTTTCTAATGATCATAATTTCGTCATCATCGTTGATTCTTGGCACCATTGACGGTTTCACAAATTCCCTTAGTTCTGCGTTAGTATCCAGTATAAACAAGGGACAGGAGTTTGTTATAAAAAGAGAAAAGGAATTGACAGATAATGCGAAAAACGAGTTGAAAGGAAAATATAAATCTCGGTATAAAAAAGCTCGCGCAGATGCGGAAGCGGCATTAAACATAAATAGAAAAGATATAGAATCCAAGTTGTCTGATATTATGAAGACAGCAGGAGTAGAAGATACTTATAAAATAACGACTAGACTAGAAAAAACAGGGGAGACCGTATACGGGCGCAATGCTGCTGGTTATTATAGTTATGCGAAAACAATCCCGGTTTATGATACTACCTTAGTAACAAATACCGCAAAAATGAGAAGAAAATTGGTAACAGGCGGTATTTTCGGGACTAGTTATGCAAAAGAGTTAGACGAGGATACAAGGGATGCTTTATGGGAATCATATGAAGCTCTTATAAAAGATTTAGAGTTACTTGATGTTGAGACTAGGAAAAATATAAGAGCATCAAACAAAAAGGAAAGATTTCTAAGGCGTTTCGGTGTATTATCCATCGGAGATCTTGTTGTGGAGTTTTTTGAACTGTTATTTAATATTGTATTTAATATAACAATGGTTTTTGCGGATGTTTTATTATGCTTATTGGCTATATTCTTTCCGTTAGTTGTTGCATTTTCCATTGTTCCATCTTGGAAAGGTTCTTTGATGCAATGGTTTGGTAAATATATAGAAATATCAATGTGGAAACCGGTTGCGGCAGGAATTTGCTATATAATAGGAACAGCACAATCCGCTGTTAGAATAGGTGCGATTAAATCTTTGGATGGTGCTCAATCAGCTGCAGCCAGCTTTTCCGGTTCGCAATTTGGTGTTGCCATTGCAACCCTCCTTATTGTATATGCTGGAATAAAGTGTTTCTGGAAGGTTCCTTCAATTGCCACCACCATCTTCGGCCTCGGCGGCGGAGCCCTTTCCGACTTCGGTTCCATGGCGGGAGCCGCGGCAATGGCTGGAGCGCAGGCACTGGGCAAGGGGGCAAAAGCGGCAGCTGCGCCGGTTACGAGCATGGCAGGAGGCGCCGTCGCAGGAAAATTGGCCGGCGTAGGTGCGTGGACAGGCGCCGAGACTGGACTTGGTAACTTGGTTGGAAAAATGACCGGTATGGGTCATTATTCCGGAAAAGGGTTCTCCGGTGCGATGAACCAGATATTCAATGGCGGTAACGAAATAAGCGGAACTGACAATAGTAAAAAAGACGATGAATCCACATCTTCCGCTTCATCTAAGACAGGAGGGGGGCGGCGGCAACACAACCTCAACAAGCTCCGTCGTAGGCGGTAGTGCCGAGGCATCAGGTATGGAGGAGATGTTCGGTTCGAGCGATCCGTTCATTCCCGAGGCCAGCGAAACCGATGGTTCATTTGTTGATTAACCGAATATGCAGAAACGATTTACGGCATCAGACTGGAGTATTCCGGAGGCCATCTCGGCCGGTAAAATATGGTGCATGGCCATCCTGGCCATAGCCGCCATAGGTTCCGTATACGCCGTCTCGTCGGCAGTCTCCATGGCGGATTCCTCCATGGATTCCATCTATGTGCTCGAGGATGGCATGGCGATAAAGGCCGACAGGAACCCCGAGGCGGCCTCCCTGGTGGATGCCTTCGAGGATACCGATAAAGGGACGCAGGCGGCACCCTCTCCGGATGAGCCTGACAAGGAAGCCGCAGAAGCGGAATCTTCCCATGAAGTAGAATTATATTGATTTTTTAAGCAGATAGATATGCAAGACGATAAAACCAAACAGGCCCATTCTCAGGACGAGAACGACGCCATCACCTTCATCCGCGACACCCAGACGGCCATGAAGCGGTTCCGCGGCGTCTCCGTGACGGCGCTTGTATGCGCGGCCGTCGTGGCCATCGCAGCGTTCTACTTTGCCTTCAGCCACGTCTGGTCACTCAAGGACCAGGTCTATGTGGTCGACCAGCAGGCCGTCCTACAGGCAAAGAAAGTAGACAACGAGGCCCAGAAAGACCTCGAGATCATCCACCACGTGACCAGGTTCCACGAGAAGCTCTACAACCTCTCCCCGAACATGGAGACCATCAAGGCCAACATCGAGGAGGCGTTCAACCTTTCCGACGAATCCGTCCGCATGTACGACAATGCCCGCCGCGAGCAGCAGTTCTACACGAAGCTCATCGACAACGGCATGGTCGAGGAGATCCACATCGATTCGGTGAAGGTGAACACCAACGTCTATCCCTTCACTGCAAGGGCGTTCGGGAACCTGTATGTCGTGCGTCCTTCCAATGTGACAAAGTACCGTTTCATTTCCTCATGCAGCCTTTCCAATACGGGCCGAAGCATCACGAACCCCAACGGTCTCATCATAGAGAAGTACCGTGAGGAGCTCGTCGAGAAGGAGGGAACCGTAGTCCGTCGTTAATTCCTGTTAATTGCTTTTAGTTATGGCTCAGTCAAATCACGATAACGAATCCCGCAAGGTCCGCCGTACTCCGGCGGAGTGGTGGAACGCCCAGGACGCCGAGTTCCAGAGAAAGGTGGTCCTTTACCTGGCCGTCCTTTCGATAGGACTGTCCGTCGTGTGTTTTGCCAACGTCATCCTCAACATTGTCAATCTATAGTTTAGCTTATGGATTTCAGCAAGATACCGTTTTTAAAGAATATCGACTTCTCCAATCCGGAGAAGAAGAAGGAGTTCCTCAAGTTCGCCGGAATGGGTGCCTTCGCGATGGTCCTTATCATCATCCTTCTCGTGCTTCCGTCAAACGACGATAAGAAGGCCCCCGAGGAGACTCCTTCGACGAAGGTCCTGGCCCTGCCCGAGGGGGAGGACCGCGACAACCTCGAAGGCCGCACCGTCTCGGATGTCCGTTCGTCCGCCCGCCGTGGCGGGCAGGGCGCCGACGAGCTCTACTCCGCCGGCGTCGTCGACGACGACCCCATGGGCGAACTTCAGGGAAAGGAAAAGGGCGGCGTCACGGAAGGCACGTCGGACGGCCTTCCGGGACTAGACTTCATGACGGGCGCCAAGGACGTCTACCCCGAAAGGGAGCATAAGGAGAAACCCTCGGCGCAGCCCGCAAAGGAGGCCGCCGCCAAACCGGGCATGAGCGAGGAAGAGCAGAGGGCCGCCGTCGAGCGGTCCCGCGAGGCCCGCAGGCGCCGCATCCTCATCGAGCGGGGCATAGACCCGGATACGGGTCTTCCGTTCGGCTACGAGGGACCCGAAGTGGCGCAGCAGACATCCGCCACGGATGCGTCAGGGAAAGAGACCCGGGAGGAGACCGAGGAGGAATCCGAGAAGGAATCCGAGAAGGGAACTCCGAAGGTCCTGGTACGCAAGTCCGGCGGGATTTCCTCGCTGGGCGGCATAGGGACGGGCTCCGGTGCGGTCGTCAGTTCGCTCGACAGCCAGGACCCTTACGTTGACGACGATCCCGCGCATCCGTTCAAGGTGAAGTTCGCCTATGACGAGAAGGTTGCGAGCGGGCAGAGGGTGACGCTGCGCCTGTGCGAGGACATGACCGTCGACGGGGTCCTCATTCCCGCGAACACGCACCTCTTCGCCATCTGCCAGGTAGGGGAACGGCTCACCCTGAAGGTCAACAGCATCGACATCAACGGGAAGATCTACACGCTCAATTACGAGGCCTACGACAACGACGGCGGGCAGGGGCTTTACTGCCCCACGACCACCGGGAAGCGCAACAAGCGCCAGATCGAGCAGGAGGCGCAGACCCTCGGTACGAGCGCCCTTTCAATGGCCCTGAGCTCCTATGCTTCATCCATCGTCAACGCCGGTGCGAACATCGTCCAGTCGTCCAGGGGCGAACAGAAGGTCGCCGTTACGGCCGGATACACCTTTTATCTCATGAAAGCCGATTTGAAATGAGACGGATAATAACAATAACCATTGCGGTCCTTTGCATGGCCGCATGGCACGGGTACTCATACGCCCAGGGCGTCGACACCGTATACGTGTCGTCAATGTACACCACCCACATACATTTCCCGACGGACCTTGTGTACGCCGACCTCTCGAACAAGGCGGACCTTGACGCGATCATCGTCGAGAAAAGCAAGGACGTCCTCGCGGTGAAGGCGAAGTGGCCGTTTCGCAACACGTGCAACATTACCGCGATGGAGTCCAACGGTAACCTCAAGAGTTATATCCTCAAGTACCGGGAACACCCCGACGTGCTTGTCATCGACGAGAAACATTCCCGGTTTTCCGACCGTCCGGACACCGTGGAGATTTCATCCCTGTACACTTCCCACCTGGTCTTCTCTTCGGAGCTCCTCTACGCCGACCTGTCGGATATGGGAGGGGTTTCCGCGATGATCCTTCCTCAGAGCCAGAACGTGCTTGCGCTTAAGGCCAGGATGGATTTCGGAGCGCAGACATCGTCCGTCTCCGCCCTGGAGTCCGACGGGTTCCTGCATACGTATATCCTGCGTTACGTCGAGCATCCGGCCCAGAAGGTCATCAGCAAACAGCGTGAGGGGGTCACCCCCGTCGGTCCTTCCGGCGTCGTCTCCCGGCTGAGGAACCAGGACGCGCCGCTGCTGAAGGACGTGCTCGACTACCCTCAGAGGCTTTTCCATCTGGCGACCAAGCATGACCGCATTACGGTCACGATGGAGAACATCTTCAGTTATTCGGACATCACCTACGTGATCATGCGGATCGACAACCGCTCGGGCGTGAGCTACGAGGCCGACCGCACGTCGTTCGTCATCGGAAGCCGCACGAAGAACCGCAACCGTATCGTCGAGGAGACGAACCTTGTGCCGAAGAGCGGGGTGGGTACCCTTACGGTGGGCCCCGGGAGGAGCTCGCGCATGGCGTTCACCTTCGACAAGATCACCCTCTCCCAGGAGCAGGTCATAAGGGTGTGCGTCTACGAGCTGAACGGACGCCGCGACTTCTTCCTGACGATTTCGCCAGAGGACGTCAACCTCGCGACGCGTCCTGATCCGTCGGACCCGGAGGCGGAGAGGAAACCCTTGTTCGGGAAGAAATCGGCTGAAAAATAGCGGGCTGCGCAGCATGGCCGCGAATGAACATATTGTTTAAAAGTTTTTTAGAAACGACTTTTTTTTGACCATTTTTTATGAAAAAGCAATACGCGATTGCGGCCTTGGCTGCGATGTTTCTTGTCGCTTGCAATAATGAGAATTCTCCCGAAGCGAAGCAGGTAATCTCTATCTGCACCCCGGTCGTCGACACCATATACGTGTCATCCATGTACACCACCCACATATATTTCCAGACGGACCTCGTGTACGTCGAACTCTCGAACAAGACGGACATTGACGCGATCGTCGTCGAGAAAAGCAAGGATGTCATCGCGGTGAAGGCGAAGTATCCGTTCGACAACACGTGCAACATTACCGCGATAGAGTCTAACGGTAACCTCAAGAGTTATATCCTCAAGTACAGGGAACACCCAGACGTGCTTGTCATCGACGAGAAGAACCCATGGTTTTTCATTCGTCCGGACACCGTGGAGATATCATCCCTGTACACTTCCCACCTGGTCTTCTCTTCGGCACTCATCTACGCCGACCTGTCGGATATAGAAGGGGTTTCTGCGATGATCATTCCCCAGAGCCAGAACGTGCTTGCGCTTAAGGCCAGGGTGGATTTCGGAGCGCAGACATCGTCCGTCTCCGTCCTGGAATCCGACGGGTTCCTGCATACGTATATTCTGCGTTACGTCGAGCATCCGGCCAAGAAGGTCATCAGAAAAGGGCATTTCGACGAATGCAACCAACTCTTCCCGGCAAGGCCGTCCGAGGACGACAATCTTGCAGCGTGTCTGGATACGTCTGACCAGGAGGAGGAGGGAGAACCCGTGTATGAGTAGAGGAAGGTTAAAAAAAATTGCCGGATGCCTCTATTTGTATTAAAAGCCGGCAGGTCATTTGATTGACCTACCGGCTTTTGTATCAAAACGCCATCAGACCCCTTCGCTTTTCTTTTTTAATTTGCTTTCCCTGAGTTCTTTTCTTTTGGCAGTCTTTCTTTTTGCCGCCGCGAATTCTTCCTCGACGACTTTACCGGACACATGGAAGACCTCGTCAATATTGACATGGTTATAGATCGTGACGCCTCCCTCAGATTCTTCAGTCTCGCAGAACGGTTTGGCGCTCACGCAGCTGACGTCCAGGTCCAGCTCGCATTTTTTCAGGATGAGTACGAGTTGCCCGATCGTTAGGTCGTCTGCCAGGAACCACTTGCGGATGCCGCTTTCGCTTATTCCGAGCATGTGCCCAAGGAAAACGATGCTCAGTCCGAGCTCCTTCAGGGCTCCATAGATAAAACCGAGCCTCTTGTCGTAGTATTGTTCCGGGACGTGGATCAGATTCCCGTCCTTTGTCCTCAGCCTCAAGACAAGATTGTATCCGTTTTTATTAAAAATCTCGTCGAGAAGGGACAGCTTTGCGTCGTCGTCGGCGTAAAAGCGTACCAGCTTGAAGTAATTAATGCCGGATTCCCTGGCGAGGGCCTTGGCCGACAATCCCGTGTGAGACAGGAGAGAGCGTGCGAAAGTGGACTTTCCGGGGAAGGATTTGTCGATCCCGTTTCTTTGTGCTCCGGGAGTTTTCATCCTTGTTTTCAAGGAGATTTCAGTATTTTTTTCCATACACATAAAAATTCTTTGCAAAAAATTTTGCAAATCGTACCCTATTTTGTATATTTGCGGTAGATAACCTTAAAAAGTCGTAATTTGACTGCTCAAATGACCGTTTTAAGGGACAGTACCGGCTTAATTTGCCGCAAAGATAGTAATTTATTTAGTTTTTTGAAATAGATTTATTTAGGATTGCAATTTGTGTTCTGAGGTATGGCATAGCCTCATCCGGGAGCGCCCATGTGACGCGCATTGCTTTGCAAGGGATGTAAGCTAACCCGGAAAAAATGCCAATTTTTGTGCATCTGTGGATAAATTAATTGTGGCCCGTCCACGCAATGGTTAAAGGTTTTATTATGTCGATTTTAGACTCTTATAAGAATGTCTTGAAATCAACCCCGATAGTTGATATCCTGGCGGCCTTCGGTAAGGACGACAGGTTCAACCGTTCGGGGTTATTCTTTTCGCCATTCCGGGACGAAAAGGCCCCGTCCTTTCACTGGAACCGGAACGCCAATGTCTGGTACGACCACGGCTCCGGCGAGGGAGGCGACGCTATCGTCCTTGTCCAGAAACTTGCGGGGTGTTCCTATACCGAGTCACTCAAGATCCTTGCTTCATTGAACCCCAACGTGTCGTTCCATCTTGACATCGACGAGACCCTCCAGGACAGGCGCGCCGTCCGCGTCAACGCTTCCGGAACCCTTTTCGGGTATGTGAACCATTCCGGAGGAGCCAAGGGGGCGGATACGGAATGGGGAGAGACGGGAGCCCGTTACGGCGTCCGCTCGATGCATTACTGGTACGGGAAGAGAACGCCCAACGGAAACTCCGAGGTTTCCGAGCAGGATTTCAATGAAGGGTGGGAAAAAGTCCTTCTCGCCAACGAGACCCTTCGCCGCCGTCCGGACAAGTTCAAGAATCTTCTTTCGCGCAACTGGATGCAAGTGCGCGAGGCCGAAGCCGTCTTTGCTGTGAGTTCCATCGACGACGGGTTCAATCCCGTCCACTCGGGCGGGCGCGTCTTTCATCCCGTGTCCGGGGGTACCGGCTGGGCCTGCCAGATGGCCATCGACGCGGGGAAGCCCCTTTATGTCTTTGACCAGAAGAAAGAGGCCTGGTTCTCCTTCACGGGGAACGGCGGCGACGACATCCCGGGCTGGCACCGCCTCGGCGAACCCCCTGTTCTGACGCGTTCTTTCGCTGGCATCGGATCCCGCGACCTCACGCCCGCCGGCAGGCAGGCGATCGCCGACTGCTACCTGACCACCCTCCGCCACGTCCAGGGATTGGACGCGGCGTCTTCATCCCTTGATGCCGCCCAAGAGGGCCCCCGTTTTTATGACGGCCTCATAGAGCCCTCCGACAATGTGGTGTTCGTCTTCGGGAGCAACCCGGAAGGCCGCCACGGTGCGGGTGCCGCGAAGGTCGCCCGCGAACGCTTCGGAGCCGTTTACGGACAGGGGGAGGGCCTTCAGGGGAACGCCTATGCCATTCCAACGAAAGACCTCCGTGTAGCCGCGAACGGGGGGCTCCGGAGCATCGGCCCGGAAGCCATAAAGGAATCCATCCGGAAGATGTACAGGGTGGCCAGGGAGAACCCTTTGAAGAGTTTCATGGTGGCATACACGAACGGACCCGACGAGACGTCCCTCAACGGATACACCGGCAAGGAGATGTGCGGGATGTTCATGGATGCGGGCCCCATTCCGGGGAACGTCGTCTTCTCGTCCGCATGGAAGGAGATGATGAATCCCGGCAAGCAGCTCTGGCGGGGTGACAGGACCGTCGACATCTGGGCGGGGTCCGGGGAGAACGCATCCCTTTCGAACATGGCCCTCCAGCCATTCGACGAAGGCGGCGTGACGTTCGGGAGCGTAGAGCAGTACTTCCAGTTCAAGAAGGCCGTTTTCGCGGGCGATGACGAGACGGCGGAGAAGATCCTCGCCGCGGAGAGTCCGTATGACGCGAAGCGGCTCGGCCGGGAGGTCAGGGGCCTCGACTCCGCTGCCTGGGATGCCGTTTCGGAAGGGATTATGAAATACGGTAACAAGCTCCGTTTCCTCTCGAACGACGACGCGATGGACGCCCTTCTGGCCACGGGGGAAGCTCGCCTGACGCACGACCACGAGAAAGGGAAGTGGCGCGAGGCCTTCCCGAGGATCCTCATGGAGCTTCGCGAGGAGTTCCGTTCGAAGCTCCTTATCGAGGACGGGGAGAGCGTCTCGACGGCGGAGATCACCATTACCGGCGTGTCGGAGTCTTTCTCGTTCAACAAGAATATCGAATACATGACTTCCCGGAGGCAGATCCCCCTTGAAGTCCTCGAGGCGAACTGCCAGGAGGTCGAGTACAGCGTTTCCAGGGAAGGGGAGGAAGCCCTTGTCCGCAAGGCCGTAGGATTCCGCAACCATTCCGGGGAATGGGTTCTGCGTATCCCTCCCTACATGGGGAAGGACGGCGTCCTCAACAACGGGCTGAAGAGAACCACCGGTAACGATTATTCGCTGGTCGTCGCCGACGGGAGGAATATCCGTGAAGGGGATGCCTTCGAGGCGAACCGTAGCGCCCTCGTATTCGAGGGGTTCACCGATTACCTGTCATGGCTCGCATGGAACGAGAGGGTCCGTCCGGAAGTCGCCGACGTCATCGTCCTCAACAGCGTGAACAATACGGACCGCGCCATCGAGGCCATCAAAGGGTACCCTAATGTGGTGACCTATCTGGACAACGACAAGGCGGGCCGTTCGGCCACGGAAAAGATCCGCAGCGCAGTGAAGGATGCCGGGCACAGCTTCTGGGACTGCAGCAAGTTTTTCGAAGGGTACGACGACCTCAACGAGAAATGGTGCGATGTGAGCCGTCAGAGGAAGGAACGATTGCAGCATCAGGAAGGGCAAAACGAGGATGAACATCCCGGCCGCGGCCGGGGAATCAAATAATAGTAAATGTATAATTCTTTATTAATCAACTAAAGGACATTCTTATGGCAACAAGAGCAAAAAAGACCGCCGATGCGGCGATGCCCGAGGAGCTGGGGCTCCAGGGTGTGGATGATTTCAATGTGGGTGAAGGCGAAGGCGCATCCCACGGCACGGAAAGACCTTCGAACAGCGCCGAGGACATCATCAAGCGCGTCAAGGAGCGTTTTCCGGACACCATCCTGAAAGCGATCAAGCGCGGGACCGGGATTGATCTCGGTTATTTCATCGAGGCATGGACCAAGAACATCACCGAGAACAACGAGAAGTTCAAGGAAAGCGCAATGAAGAACATGAAAGCCCTCGCTTACGGCACATATCTCGAGAAGACTTTCACGTTGAACAATTTCGGCATCACCACCGTCGTGAAGCCGCGTATCTATCCGACGAAGGGCCGTTACGACGACAACGGGAAGTTCGTGAACACGGAGGAGTACACCTCCTTCCGCATGGACTGCATCCCCCTGAAGGCCGCCGTAGTCCCGGACGGGGCGGGTCAGAAGACCATCTATTCCCGCAACCCGATCACCCAGGAGGAAGTTGACGCCATGCGGCGTTATGAGGAGCTCTCCGTCGAGAAGGAGGGCCTGGAGGCCCGCCTGGCGAATGCATCGGGCGAGGACAAGTCTGCCGTCGAGGCGGCCATTGCGGCCAATCAGAAAGAGATGAGTCCCGTCCAGCAGCTCCTGATCTCGCGCGGCAGTTTCATCTACCCGGACGCGAACAGCAAGAAGCCCCTGAACGCCGCCCAGCTCGAGGAGCTGATGATCTACGGGTACCTGCTGAACGGCGTCGACGAGGTCGGCACGCGCCGCGGACGTGACGGCGAGGAGTTCAAGCAGGTCTTCAAGGTCTTCTACGAGGTGGACCCGATGAACAACCACTACCTCCAGCGCGCAACGAATTACAAGGTCAAGGCACTCTTCAAGAAGGCCGACATCGAGATCGACGGAAAGAAGACGACCGGTTACGTCGTCTCGACCTTCGTCGACAACCAGAAGAAGACCCTCATGATCGACGCCGACACTTTCGACACGATGTACGCCGGTACGGCGGTCGTTTACGCGCGGGATGTCCAGGATATGTCAAAGGCCTATCCGGTGCGGGTCTCCCCGTCGAAGGACTTCATCGTTCCTACGGAGGATCCGAAGGTCGTCCTGTCGCGTTACCGCACGCGCCAGATGGAGCAGTCCCGCAGGCAGGCAGAAGGCCTCGAGCAGGGCAAGTCTCAGGGTCAGGCCCAGGCCCAAGGGAAAGGCCTGTAGCCTCCCTTCACAGTCTTAATCCGGGCGGGCCTGACCGCCCGTCCGGGTTCCAATTTTAAAAAACGGAAGAAAATGGCAAACATCAAAAAAATAATTGACCTCAAGGAAAACGAGCTTCACGGGATTGCAAAGGATTATTCTGACGCAGTTTCAGAAGCCCTTGAATGGGTAAGGGACGACAGTCTTACCGGAGACGGACGCACCTTTGAGATCACTTATGCCGGCAGGACCATCGCGACTGTAAGAAGAAAATCGAAAAAAGGCGGCGTTATCCTTGCGCAGAACCATGAACTCATACGCGCGATGGGGGCGATCCCTTTCCAGGCACATGGCGTCTTTGTTGACACTCTAGTAAAGGATAGTGGTACGACGGGGAACATCGTGTCGATTGAAGAGTTGTCGCAGGACGCGTATGACGCGGCCGTTATCCATGCTCGCGAGGAGTTTCGTCGTCAGGGTGTGCCGCAGTCCATATGTTTCAACGGGACGATGCTGGCTTCTTTCCGCATGAATTCCATGAAGCACATGGACAAGGCGGACGAGAGGTTTGACAGGAGCTACCTGTCGGAATGCCACGACCTGCTGGAAAAAGCCGGCATCCGACCGAAGGTCGGGCGGGATGAGCGGCTTGAGGGTTCGCATGTGGAGACCATTATCATGGCTAATCTTACGCAGCAGGATTTCGAGATGGCAAGGATAGCCGCTTTCCTTCATCTGGAGCATAACGTGGACACAGAGGTCAGGTATAACGGCATGGTGGTCATGTCGTGCGACGTCTTTTACGACACGGAAGGGGAGGGACCGGTCTATTCTCCTATAATCTGGTACAATAAGGAGATCCTCGACAATGCCGGAATAGACTATTCCCGGGGAAGGCTTGCCGAAAGCGCCGTCCTGAAGGATTTCGAGGCCCGTCGTCGGTCCCTTGCCTCCAAGGCGACGATGTATATGCTTGACAAACTCAGAAACGCAGGGCTCCCCGTGCGGCTTGTTTCGCAGGATACGGCCAGGAAGCTCGTTTCAGAGCAGCCGGACAGGACGGAACTGTCGGTAGCCGAACTGGCTCGGCTTAATTATACGTGGAATGGGGAAGATATTTCCCTGGAATCTTTTGCGAATACCTTTTCCCAACAGATCAAACAGCGTGACCGGACAGTGAAGGATGCCGAGCGGATTGCGCGAGAATACATAAAGGCCGTGCAGGAGGATCCGGAATCGTTCATCGCCCAGCTTTTACCGGAGAACATGTCGCATTACCGTTACTTCCTCCTGGAAGACGGAAGCGTGTTCAGCCGGACCAACCCGCTGTACAACTCCCCGGAGTACGAAACTCAACGGGGGCTTGTCCTGATTTATGAAAGAGTCTTGGGTGAGGAAGGATTCGACGAGTATTTGAGCCTTCTTTCCTCGAAGGATTCGCTTTCCGGTGAGGATCGCGCACGTTTCAATGCAATGGAGCGCAAGGTGAGCGGGAGTTCCCTGATGCAGGATCACCTCGAAGTCAATGCTTCGGCCGTGAACAGCCAGCGGAGCGCCGATATCCGCAGTTTCATCCAGTACCTATCATCTTCGGACGATTATTCCGTCATCGAGAAGGCGCTTCTCGTGAAGGGGGCTGTTACCTGGGGCTTTATTGAAAAACGCTCGGAAGGCCGCGTCACGGTGAACGCGGTGAAGATCACCGATGCGAACGACATTCCCGTAATGGTTCTCGGCGGCGAGGCCGCCGCCGTCGTAGAAGGTCTTCGGCATGGGAAGAAATTCAAGGATGCCGTCATTGAGGCCCGCAGCAACCTTTCCGGGACAAAAAGGAGCGTTCCGGCCGACTTCACGGGATGGAAGAAGTACCCGCAGTCCAGCCGGGAGGAAGATGCGATCATTCTTCAGAAGGATGCCGCCGGGACGGGCTGGTGCACGGGCAGCGCCGTCTCGACGGCACGTTCGCACCTGTCGGGTGGGGATTTTCATATCTATTTCAGAGACGGCGAGCCGCTGATCGCCATCCGGACGCAGGGCGGCCGCATGGCGGAGCCTCCGAGGGGTGCTCACGACGGGCAGTTCTGCACAGAGGAGGAGGAACGGATTGCATTCGATTACGTGAAGGCCGGGAACGGTATCGTTGCCGGCGACGATTATATGCTCGACATAGAGGACATCCGGAGGATAACATCTCCGGATGCGACATGGGAGGATGCTATCCGGATGCCGGCGAAGCGTCGTTACGCCAATGGCGAGTTTGGCGGCGACACGCGTTCATGGGGGGACTTGATTACAAAGAAGAGGGAAGAACTTCTCATTAAGGCCGGTCCGGAGAGGACTGCCAAAGGTTATTATTTCGTAGACGAGATACCCGGCATCAGTATCGTAAGGAAGTCCGGCGACAAAAATGGCGGATACTATCTTCTTGACAGGGACGCGGATTTGTCGTCTGTACGTTTCATACTCGACTATCCGACCGTTTACGGGAAAGCCAAGGAGTCTGACGACGGAGCGGAAACCGTACTGTCCCATGTCCTGCATATCAAGGACAACGTAAGCGCCCCGGTCTTAAAAGAGCTGCATGTCGCCGCCGTCATTGAAGGAGGAAGCGTTTTCACCGCCCCGGAGATGGAGAAGGCAAGGGACATGCGTATAGGGAAGGGTTCCTTTGTGTCTGTAGGGGCGAAGAATATGGGCAATATCTCTTTGGAAGAGGGGGCTTCCGTCAGGATGGACCATCTTGAGCGTGCGTCATCCATCTTCCTGAGCGGGGGGCTGGAGGTATCCTTTCCCAAGCTGAAGACTGTCGAATACGGTATTGTTATTGGCCGTCGAAGTAAAGTTTCGACACAGGCCTTGGAAGGGGCAGGCTACATCAACGTTTACGAGAGGGGAGTGATTCTTGCTCAACGTCTGATAAGAGCTGGAAAGATACGCGCCGATTACGACGTATTCATATCCACACCAAATCTGGAGGCGGTGAATGAAGCAATAGTACGCACGCGCAAGCCTTCCCAATGGGAAGCACCGGCCCTCGAGTTCGTAGGGACACTTCATGTCAGGAGAAGCGCCAACTGGTCCGCATCTGGGGTCGAACGGGTCGATCGCATTGAAATCCGAAGAGGAGCTTCTGTCGTTATGAACCGCCTAAAGGGTTTTCGGTCTTTGAAAATGGAGGAGGATTCCAGCCTGTCGGCAAGGGGCCTGGACGCCAGACAGGTATCGTTGTCTATACACACAGCCCCAGGTTCAGTCCTCGTAACCAATACTCCAGCTTCACAAGCCCTGAAATCGAATGTTAACCCCATGAACACCATAAAAGGGGTTATCAGCGACGCCGTCGCCATGAGCACTTCCGACGGGCGCATTTACGGGTTCGTCAGAAAGGACGGCCTTTATCTTACGCCGGACGGGATCAACCCCAATACGCCCCTTCATGAGTACGCCCACCTGTGGGCCGAGTGCATGATGCGCATCGAGCCGGAACGCTGGGCGTCCTTGAAGGCCGAGCTGAAAGGAAACCCTGAATGGGAAACCGTCGTATCGTCTCCATCTTATGCCCATCTGGGGACAGACGAGGACCGCATCGCAAGTGAAGTCCTTGCACGGGTCTGCGGGGAAAAACACGAGGATATCATCATGGATATCGCGGGAAAGGTCTTGGCGGACGGCCCCGGGCCCGAGTTGGTAGACAAGGAAACCGTCGCGGAGACCGTAAGGCTTTACCGGGAGATGCTCGCCGGGTTCGCCGTAAGGGATGTATTCAAAGATCCCGATTCCCCCGTGACAGCCGAGGTGACCCTGGCCGTGCTGAGGGATTTTGCGGAAGGGAAGGTTATGAAGATATACGAAACCGGATATTCGAGCCTTTCAATAGGCGACGACGATAACAAAGCAAAAGAAACTACAATTGAAAAAGAAATAGTTATGGAACCCGAAAGTTACAAGCCGGCAATGCCGAACATCGTTCTCAGCCAACCGACTCCGGACGTGTCGGACGCCGTTTCTTATGCGACAGATGCGTTCATAAAATCCCAGGTGAAGGGGACCCCGCACGCCGCCGTCTCCGACGCCTACAGGCAGAGCGTCATCCAGTCCGTCATCCTCGCCGTCAGTTACATCAACGGAGGGGCCTCGGCGGAATTCCTCGATGAGCAGATCACGGACATCGAGTCCATGACCCGGGAGGTCGCCGAGATGCTGCATGATTTCTGGGCTGCCCGCGTCATGTCTGCCGGCGTGAAGTACGGCCCGGACAAGGTCCCGGGGAAGACGCACCCCGAACTGCTTCCGTACGGCGAGACATCCGAGACGCACAAGGCCGTGTACGAAGGCCTTGCCAGGGCGGCCGTCATGGGCGTCAACCAGGTGATAAAGGAGAACCAGGACTATGCCCTCCAGGAGGAGGCCGTTGCGGAAAAGGAAAAGGAGGCCATCCGCAGAACCCGGCGCGAGACCGCCGTCATAGAGTATTTCGTCGGCGAACGTCCGGAGGCCCAGAAGTTGATTCTCGAGATGGCTGCGGCAAGGGAGGAAGTCTCCAAGGAGCAGTCGAAAGAGATTGTGGAAGCCCTGTATAAGATGAACCTGATACGTCCGGAGAACATTCTGAAGATGAAGGAAATCTTCAAGGGGCTGGACCCGTCTGTCCGCGAATCTGTCGTTGACGAGTACCGTATAAATGTATCGGAGGTGCTTATCGACGTGGAGGCGGTCAAGAAGACGATGGAATCCATAAAGGAAAGCGTAGAACCCGTGGAGGAGCTCCTCATTCCCAAACGGAACAGGGCGAAGGGTGAAACCGTTTCGGCAGCCGTAGCCCGTGTGGCCGGGAAGGAAGGCGGTGTTTCGATGCTCTACATCAACGGTACGGACCACCACTTTGCCTCACCGTTCGCCACGAAGATGTATGGCGGCGTCAGGATGGAGAACATAAAGTCTTCCGTAAAGGAAAGCGTGAGGGCATTCGAGCAGTGGCTTACCCGTACGGCATACACGGACGTGGAGCCGAAACGCCGTAAGTGGATCGTCGGAAAAATCCTTTCCGGCGAACTCTACGGAAAGCCTCTCGTTTATCCTACGAAGCTTATCGACACACCGTCCGGTTACGGTAACGAGAAATGGTATAACCCAGTTTCCGCTCCGAATCACGCGCACATCCTGATGAAATACATCAACAACCCCGAGCTCCTTGCGATGGCCATCAACGACGGCATCCGGGAACGCGCCTCCCGCATGGCCGGCCTTGCGGCTCCCGTCCCGATGGCTGAGATGGAACGGTGGTTCAGTTCTCTCTCCCTGGAGCAAAAGCGCGATCTCATGCTGAGCGACGACACCGAGTTCCCGAACGAGGAAGACTCCACCCCCGACTTTGACAAGGCCTTCGATACGATCGAAGCCCTCAAGCGCGACAAGAGTTGGTGGGATGGCCGTACGGAGGCGCAGATCAACTCTTTCCTCGTCGACACCTATATCGGGTTCGGCATCGAGGTAAGGGAGATGCTTTACCGCCAGGGACACAGCCGGACTCTTGGTGAGAGCCCGAGGGAGATACCGAAGGCCCAGGTTTACACGCTCGGCCTCGGTACCAAGACGCTCAACGAGACGCTCGCCGGGATTCCGAGAGGCATCGATCACGTATTTGACATACGTAACTATACCGTCAACAATGCTCGCCCGTACCATGACATGCGGTGGCTCAAGCAGAAGATGACCGACCCCTCTTCGCCGATCTACTGCAAACGGTACGACTGGTGCAAGGGTCTCTCCGGGAAAGATGCCATGGGCACATACGACGTCCCCGACAAGAGCGGAGTCTACGACTATCTCAAGTTCGCGTCCACGGAAAAATTCCAGGAAGACTTCGACAAGATCCGCCGGGCGGTGGCCAGGGGAGAGAAAGTCCTTATAATCAGCTCGGAAGGAAGCCCATCTTTCGGTCCCCGTGCAATGCTGATCGGACACAAGCTTTTCCAGGAAGGCGTCAGTGTCGCCCATATCGACGTCAAGGGCTCTGTCCGGACGGTCGTCACCCATGAGGAGCAGGTTGACAATATACTGCGATTCAGAAAGAACCTCAAGGTCGTCGACGGGGACATAAAGAATCTCTCGTTCACTGCTTCCGACGCAGCATTCGTCGCTTCGGACGATGTCAAGTTCGAGAAGGCGTTCGTCCGCGCGACAGCGGCGGACCGCCTGATAAACGAGAACTGGAACTACGGAACCCCAGTCCGTTACGAGAAAACTGACCGCCTGAATATCGACGAGGTGGCTGCCAGGATGGCAGACAGGGCCGACGTTGTTATCCGGTTCAAGGTTGGCGGCGTCTCCGATGCAGACCAGCTTCACCGCATCGACACACATGTGGGCGTCAACGAAATCAACGGGTTCAAGACACGCAAGGGTAAGACCATTGTCGTCCGCATACCGGGTGACCCCGCAGATCCGCTTTACCAGGAAAACCTTGAAAAAGCCATTCAAAGGGGCCTGGAAGATATCCAGAAAGTTGCGGCTTTCAAGGCGGAGTTTTTCCTAAAGAACGGACTCGTCGACGAAAACGCCGGCTTTGATATTCCGTTGACGGCGTTCATCTACGGACCGGACGAGGCACACCTGCTGAACAGTTTCTCTTCGCGCGAAGCGCAGGTGAACCGCTCCCGTGACATGAACGCGGAATACGATCCCGACAACCGCCGCCAGAGTGGACGCGTAGAATACGAGGCCGAGCTGGACTACGGAGACGACAAGTACTGGAGCGAGCAGCGCCGGCACCTTGACGATGCGGAGGCCGGGTTGGCTCTTGACAGGTCGTCGGTCTCCATGGAGGAGATCCAGAACGCGATGTCGTCATTCGTGAAAAGGGCTTTCTCGACCGACGTGCCGCAAAATGAATTCGCGATGGGAAGCGACGAGCACCGCATCTATACTACCAACGAAGTTATCACGACGGGGAACACCGGCATCGCCCAGGCGGTAAACCTCGCCTGCCAGGAGCACCACGTCCCGTCCGCCAAAGCCTCGACGAAATTCTTCCGTCACGTCATCGACAACGAGACCATCAAGGGGAACGTGGTCGAGGACGAAGCGATGTACAAGAATACCGATCATCTCGGCATCCGCCACAAGCGCTCGCAGGAAGACCTGGTCGACCAGCTTAACATCCGGTACCGCAATACCCGCAGACAGGAGAACGACCTGATATCCGGCCTTACCGACCTTCAGTTCCTTACGCTCAAGAAACTCGGGATAGACGACCATACCATCCTCGAGATAAACCGTCTTGCATTGCAGAACGACGTTATCATTTCTTCAGAAACGGTAAAGGACGCCAAGGGGAACGAGCTGGAGTCTTTCTCGCCGCAGCTTTCGGGCCTTATTGCCATGTGTGCATCCAACGGCCTCGAAGGCCTGCAGCCGGTGGATGACGTCGACGTCATCAACTACTCCGAAGAAGCCGTCCTTGCGGCCGAGCAGGCTGCCCAGACGGAACTTTCCGTGTGCCGCGAAGCGGGTATCGGGATCATCACGCCGAACAGCGCAGAGTATCCGGTCCTTTTCCGCACGTACGAAGGACGTGAAAAGACGGAGGACGTCGTCGTCGTGGACCGTAACGATTTCGGCGCCCACACCACGACCGTCAAGAGGACCATCAAGGAAGACGCCCCGGCCGTCCTCTATTACAAGGGAGACCTCGAAGCGCTGACGGCAGCATCCACCCTTGCCGTCATCGGAGAGAAGAAGTCTTCCGACGAAGCCGCCCATGCCGCGAGATCAGTCGCCCTGGCTGCTGCCAAGGCCGGCGTGACGCTTGTGACGAGCTTCAACGACTCCGTGAGCGTTTACCACGAGAACGCTATCATCTCAAGGACGGAAGCGGAGATCCGCGAGGACTACGAGAAGGAGGATCATGTCATCCTTGAAGACGAGACTCTCTATCGTGAGGCCAGGATGAAGTGGATCAACGATGAGAAAGGGGCACCCAGGCCTTACCGCAGCGAGGAAGAGCGGCAGAATATCATCGAGGAGGCCGTTGCGGAAGCGGCCGCCGAGGCGGAGAATATCAAGAGGGGATTGAAAGGACGTATCTTCGCCGCCCATGACGACAGCCAGGCGCAGGCCACGATGGCCGCCATCGGCCAGCACGGAAAGGTTGTCGTTTTCTCCCCGAACCCGCTCGACTACTTCGCCGACCGCGATCTGTCGGATTCGGTGGTATCAAATTGGGGTATCGTCTTGTCGGAGACGCCGTTCGGGAATACTCCGGGCCGCGCTGAAGACATCCTTCGCTCGCAGCGCATGAGCGCCATTGTAGGAGGCACGGCGATCCTCATAGACGGGCGTTCGATGGCCAATGAGATTACCGCCGCACGTGCGCTCGAAGACGCCCCTTACGGGAAGTTCGTCATCAAGTACCCGTATAACAGGGACGCCAACGAGGGGAACCTGGAGCTGGAGCGCGGAGAAGGATTCAAGTGCAGTGTCATCGAGGCAAAACAGATGGAAGCGGTTCTCTCTGACGTAATGGCCCACGACAAGCCTACCACTGCCGTGGAACAGGAAGAGAAAACAGCCGTTTCTTTGTCCGAAGACACGCCTATGGAATTACATCCGTCTAAACTTCCTTTCACGGTATACCGCAAGGGCCATGAGCAGGTCTTCTTGGTACAGGAGATTTATCCAGATGTCCGTGAGGCCGTAAGGGAAGTTTACGGAGCTGACGCCGTATTTGTGAACAACCAGAGGGATGTGCCCTCTGCCCTTGAGAACCGGGTAAACTGGTTCGGAGAAGTCCTTCGAGTTGGAGACGGAGACGTCTCCGGAGCCCGAATCCAGGACGATCCTGTCTACGAAAGCCAGCTCTTTTACGACAGGGGTAAGATCCATTCCATAGTTACCGCACCGGACGGTTATATCGGTCTTGTGAGCCGGACTGCACGACAGAAAGCCCGTCAGGACCTTGACGAGCTCATTACAAAGTGCACCACCCTTCAGCAGCAGATGCAGCAGGAGGCGGAAATGCCGGATACCGCCGCCATGAGTTTCTCCGAATCCCTTTATCTGACAGTCACTCCTGCCGGCATTCTGGTGAAGGAAGGGGATTATGTCCGCGCGAAGATCGATATTGACAAGTTCGGTCGCCTGGTTGTCGATGACGATGGTAGCATGAGGTATGACTACTCCGACTTATCGGTCGAGAGCGACGCCATCTTCCCTCCCTCACTGGTTGGCACTGTGCGGAATGTCGATGACGTATACGAATGCTTGTCAAGGCGTCTTCTGAACCGTTCCGAACATGACATGAAACTGGAATCGCTCGGCACCAGCAAGGAAAAGGACGATTTCCAGGAGAAAGTGGATCGCGGATGGAGCGCGTACAGTAAAGATAACCTCAAGGTTATCAGCGAAGAGATTCTTAAAGCCCTTCGCGAAAACTCCATCATAGACACGAAGGGCTTCACAGACATCGAAGCGGGCTATACGGAAAGCGAGCTTGACGGTATCGCCGGCGAGAAAGGGCATGCTGTATCCAGAAGGGCCGATATCATGGCGCTCCTTATGCTCGAAGGCGCGGAGCACGAGAAGAGATTCGCCGCTCTCTCCAAGAAGGAAAAGAAGGCGGAAGCCCAGCTGGAGGAACTGCAGGTGGAGCGTGACCAGGCCCATAAGGATTTCAGCTCCCGCGATTCTGAAGAGGAAGCCAACAATAAGGTAGCCGAAGCCGGAATCGAACTGCAGAGTATCCGTACGGAAAAGGATGCCATCCGTAAGAGAATCGTTATTATCAACGAGGATATGCGACACCTTGCCACGGCGAAACACGTAAAGCTCTGTATTACCGACCAGACCGACAAGAAGACCATTCCCGTTTCCCTGGACGGACGCCGGCTCGTCGTTAAGATGAAACCCGTCGAGGGAATCATCCGGGAAGCCCAAAAAAAGCTTGACGACATCGTGTTTAATGAAAAGAAAGCTGAGGAGAAGTTTGAAAAAGCGACCCGTTGGGAAACCGAGACGGAATCCGTACAGGTGTTCCGTCAGCGGATGGAGAATATGCGCCAGCAGCAGCTCTCCGTCTCGCGCGAAGGGTACGCCCGCCTGGAGGAGCTTATCAGCGACAGCGCCTCGGAGAATTTCGGTATCATTGAACGTAACGGGAAGCAAGCCTACGTTAACATGGATTCCATGCAGATCATCGGCGACTTCCATGACAAATGCCTGCCGTTCAAGGACGGTGTCGGCTGTGTCCGGGATAACGGAGCACGCAACATCGTCGGTCCTGACGGGAACAAGCTGCTGCCTATGGACGTAGAAAAACTTGGAGAGGTGTCCGAGGGCATGATGCTGGTGATGGTCGATGGCCGCGCCAACTTTGTCAACCTGTCGGACCCCGACCATTTTGTATCTTCGGAAGGGTTTGAATATGCCCGCCCGTTCAAGGAGGGGTTTGCGGTTGTCATGGCCGCTCCGGACAGCAAGAACGCAGGAAAATACAACTATATCCGCAAGGATGGGTCCTTGCTGCTGAAACAATGGGCGGATCTCGCCAAGGATTTCAAGAACGGTCACGGCAAAACGGTATATGATGGCCACGACCGTGTAGTCAACGAGCAGGGACGGAGTGTTTAGTGTCACCGAAGGGGCGGGCCTCCCCGTCCCTTCTTAAAATCACAAAAAAAATGATTCCTTTCAAAAAAGACGATTTTAAGACCTTTACCCTTTATACGGGTATCGAGGTGGAAGCCCACTCGGATTATCGTGGAACGGGACTGGATTTGAACGCCATAGATAAAATCCGCTCCGGAAAGAGGGCGACATGGTATGACCCGAAATCAAGGACAATCCATGTCAGTCTTTCAAAACTCAAACGTGTAAACCCGAATCATATTACAGAAAGGATACATGACGAAGTGATGCATTCGTCTGCATATCATCTGGGTTTTATGGGGATGTTCAGGGAAAAGGCCTGGGAAATTTTCCTTGAAAGGAACCGGGAATCTTTTGCCAACGGAAAGCTGTCCTTTCTTTTAACGGAAAAGAATCCCCGCAAAGTTTCCGTTATGTTACGGAAACTGGCGGAAACGAATCCGGAAGCGATCAGTACACTGTCGTCCGCGCTGAAGCAGTCTATGGGGCTGTCTTGCGGGCCCTTTTTTAACAGCCATATCTGTTCCGCAATCAAGGGTTTTGGACAGAAACAGGAAAGGCAGATCAGGAAATCGGGGTCAGACGAGGAGCTTTCATTCCAAATCGAAGAGACTTTGTATGAGAGTCGGGAACAGGCTTTATACAACCTCGGCAAATTGTCCGATGCATATAAACTGGTCGGATATCCTGACGCGACGCTTTCCATGAAAGGGGCAATGCTGAAGAAGTTCGTCGAGCAGAACGGCCTGCTGTCCGCCGGGATCGGTGAGAAGCTGGTTGAGGCTGTCAAGAGACCGCTGGCTGTTTTCGGTGAGTATACCGGTAAATACAAGGTGGTTCTGGACCTTCCGGTAAAGAACGGCCTGTTCGCGTTCAATCTCGACAACCCGAGAAAGGTCGCGAGGGATTTTTACCATAACGAAAAACACTCCTGTGTTTTTTGTTTCGCGCCGTTTGTCGCGTCGGATGAAATGCTGCTGCGACAGATAAAGAGAAAAGACAACGTCAGGCTCATGCGCTCCGTTGAAAGTGGTGGATATAAGGATTTTGAGCTGCTGGGACGGTTGGAGAAAAAAATCGGGGACTTCGCCTCGCCGCCACTCAGTAACGGCTCCGGACAAAATCCCCTAAACATATACCTTGCAAAGGTACGAAATAATTTTAAAAATCCAAAAATTTTTCGTGATTGTTTAAAAGAAGTTGTTCTGGAGGAGGCGGAAATAATGAAGGTTATGGATTCTTCCGAAAAGAAGAACGCATATATCCTTTCGACCGAAGAGAAGAAAAATACCATTATCCCGAAATCCGTCGTTTCAAAGTCCGTCTATGACAAACTAATGGGCCTTGGAATCAAGACTGTCGGCGACGTCATATCCCACGGGGCAAAGGAAATGGAAGCTCTGACAAATGCGGCGACCGTTTCCAATCTTGATGCGTTCATGTGCACCATGGGCATTAGCCTCTTTCCGAGACTTAGGGAGGAGAGTGAAGACACGTTCAACGCAAGGGACGATGACGAGAAAGAATCTGTAATACTCGGCAATCTAACGTACAATTTCACCCGCGTCCCGTCGAGTACCAGGAGCATCCCCGTACCTTCCGTCTGCGGTCTTGACGGTTCATTCGTCGGTCCGGAGGCCCAGTGGGTCCTCGCGAGCAAGTTCGTGTCGATGGGGAAGAGATGGGAAGGTTGTCCTGTGTTCGACACCTTCGAGAACCTCTTTAAAAACGGTATTTTGCCGCTACCAACAGCAGCCGTCACCCATGTGAGGATGGCGGACGGCTCTTTCCGTTCACTGTACAGTCTCAAGGAGACCTCCCTATATAAAAACAACAAGGAGGCCTATGATGATTACCTGAAGGCTCTGGAAAACAAAGTGCCAGACATGGGACCGCTCAAGGGAATGCTTGCATTTTACAGGAATGCCGACAAGGAGAAGGCGGCAACATCCCTTATCGTTGCCAGAGAGAACTGCCGGACACCTGAAGTGAAGGCACCTTCTTTCGTTGAATCGGTGGGGGAGGAAACCAGGGCATGTCTCAGCAGAAATGTATCCGATGCGGACTTCTCCATGGGTCATGCCGGCAAGCCGGAGGGGGAGACCGGTGAGGAAATTATCTTGGCCGCCCGTGCTGCTCTCTTTATGGCGCAGAGCCTGTGCGACGCCGGCATAAACACCATCGTGGTGTTCCAGGAGGAGGCAAAAAGGATTAGGGACAAGGCCGTCGGCGAAACGACGCAGGAATACCGCCGGCCGGATGATGTCGTATACGGTTACAACATCGGCAACGACATCTACCTGACACCGGAAGGGATAAACCCGAACACGCCGATCCATGAATACACGCACCTCTGGGCAAAGGCCTACCAGACACTCCATCCGGAAGGATGGGAAGCCCTCAAGGCCGAGCTGAAAGACCTTCCCGTCTGGGAAACCCTGAAGAGGTCCGGTGAGTACGCTTTCCTCGCCGGCGACGAAGACCGCCTGGCGGGTGAAGTCCTGGCGAAGACCGTCGGGGAGAAAGGCGGTGACCTACTTGCCGAGGCAGCGAGGAGCGTGGCGACGGAAAGCGGCCGCGACACGCCCGCACAGACGGAGGCTACCGTGGAGAAGTTCAGGGAAATCCTTACCAGAACGGCCGTACATGAAGTCTTCCAAATGGACAGCATAAAGGAGACGTCGAAGGTAACCCTGCGGATCCTTCAGGATTTTGCCGCGGCAAAGATCCCGTCTATCGACACAAAAAACACAATTCCGGAATTTAATATGAATACTCCGACCAGTTTATTTACAAAAGAGGAGATGGAAAGGGCCATCGGCCTTGAATACATGGGATACGCCGAGAAATACAACCGTGCGGCGGAGTCGAATCCCGAGGCGGGGCATCTCGCCGGTTATCCGCAGAACTACAACGGCGAATGTTACCAGGGACCTGCAGCACTCGCCCTTGAGATGAAAATGCTCGCGGACGGCCTAAAGATTCCCGTCTTTGTCACGGAGGAACAGATGGAGGAGCTCGGCATAAGGCGAGCCTGGGGTGTCAGCGTCCTTCACAAGGACATGTTTCCAGACTCTATCGTCAGGACGAAGATCTACGCCCTGGAACAGACCACTTTCAGCATTGAGTATCCTGAATACTTCGAATACCTCAAGGATTACTTCCAGAACAAAGGGTATTCAATCGTAGGGACATATAAAGAGGATATCAAAAAGAACATACCTCCTTGCGTATACAATTTCTGCGTAGGTTGGAATATTTCTACACAGGACATGTCCGATATGGAGCGTCTGATGAAGGCAACCCTTAGCGGCGCCCCGAATTTCAAAGGCTTTATGTTTGATATCAAAAATATGACGCCATCAGACATGTTCAGACGCGTGAACGAAGCCGGGCTTTTCATGTTCATCAAACAGAAGGTAGTGGGTGCTATAGTCCAGAAAGGCGTCAACGTCGACGATTTAAACAGCCGTATTGGCAAGGTACTGAAAGCGCAGCAGGAACGGTCACAAGAACAATCCGAGAGTGCTACCCGTTCTCGGGGAATCAAGTAATCTTTTCACCATGCTCCAGAAGTATACATCGGAATCGGATAATACCACCAGGGCCACCGTCCGGGGAAAGGTCGGGTATATCAAGGAATGCGGCCAGAATTGGTGTAACGTATATGTCTATCCTTCAGAGGATGCCCAATATGTGCGCGTCTTCTGTAAGAAGGATGCAATTGCGGATATCCGGACGGGGAGCACCGTCGACGTGGACGGCAAGGTGTCCGTGTACGACGGCCGGGAGTATCTTTCTGAAGCGTCGGTGACCCCTGTGCCCCGTCGACAGGCTCAGGCGGTCACCCTGCCTAAGCCTTATATGGAAATCCTCGGGGAGCCTTTGAAGGAGGCCCTTACGGAGAAATACGGTACCCGGTCCCTTTGGATGCTCAGGAGCGAGCCTGAATGCCTTCTTTCACTGAAGGGACAGGAACCGGACAGTTCCGTACAGGAGAAGGTCGACAAAATCAGAGCCCTCGCAAAGAGGGAGGAGATGGATGCCGTCGGAACCGTACTGACCTCTTTGGGGATCGACCCGGAATACCGTTTTTCAGCCGTAAATACGTTCGGCCCGAAAGCCGCTTTCCTTATCAAGAGGAATCCATACGTACTTTGCGGAGCCATCCCCAAGATAACCTTTCGCGAGATCGACGAAGCCGCGAAGTTGACCGGTATAAAGGAAGACGATTACAGACGTCGGCGCGGCGCCGTCAATTACGCCCTTTCGTCCCTCACCGAAAAAGAAGGGAGCACATGTGTCAGAAAGGACACCCTTTTACGGCGAACGAACGACTGCCTTGGCCGGTCCGCCTCAAACGCCATATTGGAAGGCATCCTTTCATACGCCGTCTCCAAAGACAAGGACATCGGGATCCGTGGCGAATATGTTTATAAAAGCGACGTCCTTGCGGATGAAGTCAAAATAGCCGATTCGCTTTCCCGTCTGGTACGGTCCTTTGTTCCCAGTCGGGTTCCGTCGGGGGATGAAATTATCCTCAATACGGGAATTCCCTTTAATGAAGGCCAGCTCTCTGCTATACAAACCGCCCTCACGGCTCCTGTCACCATTCTCACGGGCGGTCCCGGCACAGGGAAGACCGCGACGACAAAAGGTATCATTTCCGGATTCGAACAAATGGGCCTCACGGTCGCCTGTATGGCACCTACCGGAAAGGCGGCCGTCCGGATGGAGGAATCCACAGGCCACCCCGCGCAGACCGTACATAAGGCTCTCGGCGAGATGACGCCGTACGTTCACGGACCGGCATTTCCCATTGACGCCGATGTGGTTCTCGTCGACGAGTCGTCCATGCTCGACAACAGGATGGCGGCACGTTTGACGGAATCCCTACGCAATGGGACGCGTCTGGTGCTTATCGGCGACATAGATCAGCTGCCGAGCGTCGGTGCCGGAAAGGTCCTGAAAGATCTGGCCAAATCAGAGCGGATCCCCGTAGCGCGCCTTACGAAGGTTTACCGCCAAGGAGCCGGTTCGGGAATCATTAAAGCGGCCCAATGTATCAATGAAGGAAGGCTGCCAGATGACGAGCTCATGACCGGGAACCTCGAAGGGGAACGCGATTTCGCCTTCCTTGAGGTCCATGACGACCTTGCCGCCAAGGAAGCCGTTCTGGGTGCCGTGATGGACACCATTCCAAGGCTCTATGGTATTGATCAGAAGGATATCCAGATCCTGTGCCCGAAACGGAAGGGTCTTCAGGGCATAGACGAATTGAACGCCGCCATACAGGCAGCCTCTACGCCACAGGGAGGAGGCATGTCGGTATTTCGCGTCGGTGACAGGGTTATGCAGACCAGGAACGATTACGAAAAAGAGGTATTCAACGGCGAGACCGGAACGGTCGTCTCCTGCGGTGAAGAAACGATTGGCAGCGATTCCGTCTCTTGCGTTGACGTAGACTTCGGAGGAAGGGTCCTGCATTATACCGAGGGTTTGGACTATAATGATCTGACACTGGCATATGCTGTTTCCGTTCACAAGAGCCAGGGCTCAGAGTTCCAGGCGGCCGTAATTGCAATCGATAGGGATTCGGCTTTCATGCTTAATAAAGAGCTCATATATACGGCGATAACCAGGGCGAGAAAGCTTTGCGTTATTGTCGGTGAAAAGGAAGTTCTTGGTAAAGTGGCCCAGACCAGCGGGCTGTCTGAACGTACGACCGGGCTGCAGGAATTGGTTCGTAGCGAACTGCCGGAAAGAATAGAGAACAAGGAAGGGCTGAAGAAGAAAGAGGAAGGATGCTATACGGAAGAAGATTTAAAACGCGGCGACATTGATCCGGCATCCGTACGGCGAATAAAGGGGAGCCTGACCGTAAAAGAAGATATGTTTTATCCTAATTTGGAAGGAGTCGACGGCCGCGTAACGATAAATGGGGGCAAACTGGATGCTCCGTGGCTGGTATACATGGGGGCGCTTCACGTATGTCCAGGCAGCGAGTTCGTCAGTCCCGTCGAGCTAATCCGCGGGGACGTCCGTCTTGACAGGTCGTCAAAGACGGAATTGTCAGAAATAGATTATATAGAAGGAAGTATCTATATACATAAAGATGCGGTTTCCGACTTTAATGGAATGCCGTTGAAGAAGATGCATTCCTTTAACCTTAACATGCGCCGTTTTGCCCAGGAGAATTATCCGAAAACTCCGTGGATGTTTAATGAGTGGAAGAGTATTGATGAGAATGTTTTCATCGTCAAGAAAGGGGACCGGTATAATTTGTACGACAGGGGTCTTGTTTCGGAACACTGGTTTGCAAATGTACGGAGTCCGCATGACGGATGGGCTGTTGTTGAAGGAGGTGACGAGCAGGGTAGCAACCGAGGTCTTTTCAACTACATGAACAAGGATGGGGTTTTCCTTCTAAGTGTATGGGCCCAGGGGGCGGGAGATTTCGAGAATGGCGTTGCGAAAGTGGAGTATGACGGACACATAAAACAGATCAATTCTGACGGTCATCAAGTGCAAAACAATGGTGCAAATTTGTGCAAATAATAAAAATTCTTAAAAACGCCTTTGCAATGCATTTATAATCAGTATGTTATATTTTGTGCCATAAGGCTTCCCAAGCCGAAGGTCGCGAGTTCGAACCTCGTATTCCGCTCAAAAACTCAAAAAATAAACATAACGTATTGAAAATCAGGTCACTTAAACGACCTGATTTTCTTTTTTCCAAGTTTCAAATCGCCATTCTACGCGGTTGTAATGCCTATAAAAATAGCTGGAAAACTGTAAAAAAGTGTTAATTATTGTTAAAAAGTGTTTATTTTTGTGCAAATAAAATGCAAATTAATGCACATTATTCTCGATAAAATATGGCACTGGAGACAATAAATACTAAAGCTTCATTTTATCTCGATACCAGGAGGAAGATAAAGGACGGTTCCTACCCGTTAAAGATCAGGATATCACATAACGGAGGCGTTTTTTTCGTCAGCACCAGTTATTATTTTACTTATAACGAATGGGAATCCGTGCTTGCGGCCCGCAGGACTGGCGGACGGATCGTTCCGGACGGACAAATGGCTTTCAGCGCCTTGGAGAAAATCAACAGCCTCATTGCGGACATAAAGCTTAGGGACGACTACCCGCTCATGACATTGCTTGATATAAAGACGATTATAAACAACAAACGGTCGCACCTGGAAGAGCAGCTCAAAGAGGCAAAAAGGAATCGTTACACTTTCCCTGCATACACCAGGGAACTGATGGAAGAGATTGAAAATGAGGGGAACAGGAAAGTTTATGAGGTAACCCTTCATAAGATAGAAGCCTTTGAACGGTTTTATAACCGGGAACCGGAGGCGCTGCGATTCACGGATATGACGCCGGCCTGGCTGTCGGAACTTGACAGCTGGATGTCCATCCCGCATGTATTGAACAAAGGGACGCAGAATGAGATTTTTATCCCGGCAAACAAGGTCAATTCCAGGGCACAGAAAATGCGTACTATCCGTGCGATCATCAATGAGGCCATCGACAATGGGATCGAGACGAACTACCCGTTCAGCAGGACGTCCGGACATCGGAAGAAGAACAATAACGGGGTGCGAAAATTCAGGATCATTCATGAGAAAACCGCAAAGGAGCACCTTTCCTTGGCAGATTTGATTCGGCTCAGGGATTTTCCTTGCGAACCGTACCAGGTCATCTACAGGGACATGTTCATGCTTATGTTCTATTTGATAGGGATCAATGCCGGAGACCTGTTTTTGGCGAAACCGGAACAATACACGAAAGGAAGGCTGAATTACATCCGGCGGAAGACTGGAAGGAAATATTCCATCAAGGTGGAGCCGGAAGCCGAAGAGATTATCACAAGGTACCGCGGCAAGAGTCATCTTCTATCCCCGTGCGACGATTACAAGTCTTATTCCGATTTTCTACACCACATGAATGACGCCCTTAAGTCGATCGGGATGGTTTACAAGATAGGTATGAAAAAGAGCGGGACTCCGGCTTTTCCCGGTTTGACATCCAACTGGGCCAGGCATACGTGGGCGACGATTTGCGTCAACGAGGCGGACGTGCAGAAGGAAATCGTAGGACTGGCCATGGGGCATTCATGGGCTGAAAATACCACTACGGATATCTATGTCGAATATGATGAGAAGAAAATAGATACCGCGAACAGGAAGGTCCTCGATCTCCTTCTATAGAAAAAATTCCCCGCGCGCATCACTGCGGGCGGGGAGTTCAACACAACATACAATATATATCTCTTTAGGACGATGTCCTTTGTTTTCTATTTTTGGACGGCATTGATTATCAACCTTTTAAGTCATAACTAAAAGACACCTGCCAAAGCATATACTGGCGTCTTATATAAACCTCTCTGGATACGGGAAGCCATCTAAAAGGCCCGAGACGGGAGGTAAGTTTTTCGATATCGTCAGTCTTTTGGAAACTCATTTTATCATACGGGCTGATCGGGATTTCGACGAGGGTTCCCAGCGGGACCTGGGAGAAAATGAAACGGAAAAAACCGTCGAGGTTGCAGCCTTTCACCAGCAGCCAGGTCTCCCTGATATCGTTTCGTCCGTAGGAAACCTTCGACAGTATCCGCCGGCCGATTGGATTGACCGTGCCGGCCGACGCTATGCTTGCATACCAACGGACTTTCTTCATGAATTCCGAACGCTCATCAAGTTGGTTTTCTTCCTGATCGGAATCTTCGTCGAGCGTGTCATGGCTACTGATGATGAGTTTGCAGTTCGGACATTCATGGAAGACCTGGTCGAAGCCGTGGTTCCTTTTTTCGGAAGTTGAGTCTTCGAACTTGGTTTTACATCTCGGACAGGTAATGAGCATATTCGGTAGTTTTGTTAGTCATCGCGGTAAATTGGCATTATCCGCGACAACTTAAAATCAGCGGGGGAGTATGAGCATGGAAGCATAATTCCTATGGCTATACTGGGCATCTCGCCAGGCGACGTTAAAACAATGCAAATGCATGCCAAGTTCCTTCGTACGGGTTTCCTGCAGGCCTTTAGGCCGGCCTTTGTCGCCATGAACGGAAACAGGGCGAAAAATGGTACGAAAACACTTATTGCAGCAAATATACACGTTTAATTATTTGTTAATCAAGAATAACATAATTATTATAATTACCAATGCTTTAATAAAAGGAATAACCCCTTGAGATTTCGTTCTTTGCAGGCAATGATACGACATGAAAACAAATACGCGATTCTCGCGGGGTTATCCAGCCTGTTATTACATCAGGATTCGCGGAAAAGGTTGTCATCCGGATCATGGACCGGTTCTGCATGAACAGACGTGTCCGGCTCGGGACTCTTTTGGGCCCTCCCCCGACGAGGCGCCTGGCTGATCTCTCCTTCGTGGACGACTTCTCCGGAAGCCGCGTCTGTCGGTTGTGTCGCAGGCCCCTGACGGGTACCTGAAGGAGGCATGATGGAAATCTTGCAGCCGGCCATCTCTACAGGAAGGAGGGATTCCAATATGGTCTCGACGCTTGGAGCGCAGACGACTTCCGGGATAAGGACCGGCTGTTCACCGCCGCTCTTGTAATAGGTCTCCAGCTGGCCGCCGGCGCCAACCCGGATCTCCGCGCTTTCAACGAGGATGGAAGCGATACGCATGTCCTGTCCCATGAAATAGGCAGGCATCCCGGGCAAAATTTTCAACTTAATATCCATAATGTCAAATGATTAAATGATTTCCGCATTAGGGTTCTTGATTTCCAACTCCCCGGCGTGGTACCTTGAAAGGCCCTCCCGCAGGAGTTCGAACATGAGCTGCTTGAACGTGATGCCAAGCTTATTGGAGAGGATGCGGAGCTCACGATGTTGCTCGGCGTCGAAAACGACGCTCGTCATCTTGTTCCGCTTGCGGTCCCATCCGAGGCCGCTACCTGCCGGCGGACGTCCTCCATGACTCGTAAGGACCACTCCGGTACTTTCGCCATCCTGATCCAGCGCCGACGCCCTTCGGGCTGCACTGCCAAGGATTGAACTTACACCCTGACGAAGGGTATTCCGGTCTTTATTCATTGCTTTTTGTTTTTGATTTTCAATTTATTACAAATTTCTTGATAGAGCCCGCAATAGTCCTGGGCACCGTAACTTCTGCGGTCGTATGAGTAAACGTCCTGCTTACTGATGGGCGCCTTGACAATGGCAGTATTCTCACGGATCCGCGTCTTAAAGACCAGATCGCTCCAGGCTCCGTCGAGCTGTTCACAGACAATCTGGTCGACCATACGTCTGGGACGGAACTTCGTGACGACGACGCCGAGGATATCGAGTTTCTCGTTGATATCCTTGACAATGTCTACGAAAGAACGGATCTGGAGCAGACCGTCCGCGGAGTAAGCGTCGCACGACATCGGGACGAGGACATGGTCGGCGGCCGCGAGAGCGTTGATGGTAAGGGCGCCGAGCTGGGCCGGGCAATCGATAAAGATCCAGTCGTATCGCTCGCGCAGAGGCGCCAGCATCTTGCGTAGCATGACGTCCCGGCCGGGGACAGATGCAAAATCGGCATCCACCGTACAAAGGTCGAGCTCGGAAGGTACCAGGTCCAGGTTTTCGCGGATATTGTAGACCGGAAGTTCTCCGACGCGGCTTCGTTTGTATTGCACGAACGAGTCGAAAAGTGTCGGCCTGAACGACCCCTCTGTGAAGGTGGTGGTAAGGTTCATCTGCGGATCTGCATCGACGAGCAGCACCCTCTTCCCTTCACCGCGTGATATCAGACCGCCCAGCGAAGCTGCGGTGGTCGTCTTGCCTACGCCGCCCTTGTGGCAGGCGCAGGCAATTATCGTAGCATTGTGTTTTACGACCATCGGTTGAACTTATTAAGCAGTTGTGCGAGGAAGACGAAGACGATCACAAGAACCGTGAGCAACGCTGCGTCCAGCGCGACATTCCAAAGGATATCCCCTATTTTCTTCAGCCCGATAAACTGATGTGCGACGTAAGGCGACGCCAGAATCAGGAGCAAAAAGAAGAGGATAATCAGAAGGATGTCAAAAAAACCTATTTTTCTCATACATAAAGATTTATGTGCGGGGTGCCTTTGTTGCACCCCGCAGGTTTCCTTCTATCGACGGCCGCCGTTTTCGCCCTGGCCGTAACCACCCTGTGGACCTCCGTTCTGCGGTCCGTAAGGAGCCTGTGGACCTCCGTTCTGCGGTCCGTAAGGAGCCTGTGGACCTCCATTCTGCGGTCCGTAAGGAGCCTGGGGTCCTCCATTCTGCGGTCCATAATGAGCCTGAGGACCTCCGTTCTGTGGTCCATAAGGAGCCTGGGCTGGATAATAGGGACCGCCGACGGGCTGCCCGGCATAACCCGGAAACTGACCGGCAGGCTGGCCCATATAGGGTGCTCCAGGCTGGCCTCCGTAGGGAGCGGCGGGTGCCCCGTAAGGAGTTCCGGACATAGGCGCCGTAGGTGCGTTCACCGAATCCTCATATACATCGTCAGGCATGTCGCCGTCTGCGATTTCCTGTACGTCAGGGTCCGGATTGATCGCCTTAAGCTTTTCCTGCACGGAAAGCAGGGCCTTGAGGACAAAGTCGTTACGCTTCACGAAAGAGGTAAACACCTCGTCGCCGCGTTGGAATTTTTCCGGCTGAGGCATATCGGACCAAGGGATACGTTGCTCGCCCTGCAAGATGGTTAGATTTGTATACTTTTTACCGTTGGCACCTATATTTAGCTTAAATTTAAAGTTAAGTTTCTTGCTGAGATCAGGTACATTCGGCAGAGTGCGTGCAATGTCGTTGCACAGACCATCGAACAGGTTCGTACTCAGCCGGAACTCTTCGTGACCGTCTCTGAATGTGAAATAGATTTTCGGTTTCGGTTCTCCTTCGACTAACACATCCCTTTTCTCAATATTGACAAGGACTCCTTCGAATGCGTCTCCGATGACTTCGTATTTCCCTTTCGCAATGTAGCGACGGACCTGTGCGAAAGCAACGGAGATAAACTGACTTCTTTTTTGAGTGTAAAACATAATTTTTTTATTTTTAAATTGTTAAACTTTTCTTTTTTCGGGATTTCCCTTTCCGGTAACCCCTTTCGCTTGCAGCAAGGGGTACCGGATAAGGGGAAACCCTGAGAATCCTTAAAAGGCTCCGTCAAGGGCCTTTTCCGGCGCCCTTGTCAACCTTAAATCCTCCTCGATACTCTTGAGATAGATTTCGGTCGTATTGATGGAGCTGTGTCGGAGATATTTCTGGACATCATACTGGCTTACCCCTGCCTGGATCATCAGGACGGCGCAAGTGTGCCTGAAAGAGTGCGCCGAATAGGCATGGTCGTCTATACCGATCTCCCTCAGGGTTTCCTTACAAATCTCCTGTATCCGTCTGGCGGACATGCGGCGGCCTCTGTTTCCGTACCCCTCGCATGCGAACAGGGGGTCGGAAGAGAGGGCGTCGCTACGTGTTGACAGATACTCTTCTATCGGACCGTAGGCTTTCTCTGAAAGGGGGACGAAGTCGTCTTTCCCATCGCGGCCCTTTCCCCAGACGCGCAGGATCCTGTGTCCTTTGCGTAGCGTGACGTCACCGACGTCCAATCTGGAAACCTCGATAGTTCTCAATCCGGCCCTTATCAAAAGGTTTATCATCGCGTAGTTCCGTAGGCCAACTTCAACCGAGTTGCCGAATGAGATTTTTCTGATACGGCCTTCGATGTCGTTGCACAGGGAATCCATCATCATGGAGCATTCCTCGGGCGTCAAATGTTGTTTTACGAATTCTTTTTTGACCCTCGGAGAGCGGACATCCTTGGCGATGTTCGGGTAGTATTTCTCCGCTTCGGCCCAAGCATAGAACCGCCTCAAAGCACACATATATAAGGAGACCGTTTGCGAGGAACGCATTCGCGAAGCGGAAAGAAGGCTTTCCTTGAAGGCGAGGATATCCTGCCTGGTCAGATCTGAAAAATTTCGCCCTGTGTTTTCTACCCACTTGCAGTATAGTTTGACAACTTTTTCATACTCCTTTTTTGTTTCATTCTTGCAATCGAGGCTGCCAATAAACGCTCGGACAAGCATAGATACGGGTATATTGGACGTCTCCAAAGAATCTTCGCGAGGATTCTTCCGTATCGTCAACTCTTTCACGTTCAATATATTATCAACCATATCAAGCATCAAATAATACAAATAATACGATTAATTGAATTAATACAATTAATACAATTACAAAGTTACGAATATGTTTTGAATATGCAATACCATAATATGCAAATTCGGGTATGAAATGAAAAAAATTTTTGATAATTTTCTGAATGCGGCCGATGCCGCTGCGCGGCTAACAGTGACGTGGAAAATCAGACGTACGGACAACCGGCCATCAGCACCTGGCAAATTTGTCTTTTCTCTGAAACAGCTTCAGATTTATTGATGGCTGCCGCGGCGACGCTGTTTTCCAAAGAAATCAACAATTTTCTGCATTTTTTCCTGAGGCAGGCTGAAGGTACAGATATCCGATGGCCCGTCATCGAAAAGGAATTCAACCCTTTCATTGGGTGTCCAGGAAAGAAATTTATTGTGAATCTTCTCCCTGAAGTTCAGGGCGCTCTCAAATGTATTGAATCTCTTATAGGCGTAACATTTTTCGGGATAGGTGTCCTTTCTAATAACTAGGGAACAGCCGGCTTCAGGATTGGCCAATGATCTCTCATACGAAAGGATGTATTTGTGTCCGCGAAGAAACTTGTAAATATCTTCGTGAAACCATCTGCAGTTCTTTTCGTCGTATTCGGTTTTAAGGCATAAGATGATTTCCCTTACGCTTTGCTCAAGTTCACAATAATCCATTTCGGAACCGTAAACGGAAGCGGTCATGAACCCATCTTCGTCATATTCGACACCGTCTGGAAGTTTTATCGCTTCGTCTTCTTCACGTAGATAATCATAATTATGAAAGATGAATTCCAGCTTGTCTTGGTATTCATTCTCGGAATGAAGAATTATCTTGTCAAGGAAAAGTTCTAATTCATTATCAAAATCTTCTTCATCCCAAAATACCTTTGTAGCACACAAATCAAACAGACCGAAATCACATAATGTATCACTAAGATCAAATACGTTTTCAACGCCAAACTCTTTGACTGCGTCCTCAATGAATTGTATGCAAGAGTTAGGTGTCTTGAAATGAATTTCCTGTGATTTTCTCACACCGGATAAGATTCCTTGAAAAATCAAGTCGGCCGCTTTGGGGTTAGTTTCCATTAAAAGAGCGAGCTGTTTGAAATCATCAATATTCATGGTCTTTTTTTTTAGATAATTTTCTGAATGCGGTCGATGCCGCTGCGCGGTGAGCAGTGAAGGGAAAAATCACACGTACGGACAACCGGCCATCAGCCACCTGGCAAATCTGTCGTGAAAATCCGGTCTTTCTGATTTCCCCAGCAAATAAAAAATTTTCTTTCCGTCGTCGTCGCAGTTGGTGGCGGTGATCCACTCTTTTTCCTCTGAACGAAGACAATCAACCAAAAGAATGGCTTCGACAGAATTAATCACCATATCAGCCGATGAATTCTTGATTGCTAGCTCCGATATTTGTTCTTTAAAGTTCTTCTCATTGTGGATCAATTGCCCTTCACCACTCATAAGAAAATCCATATTATAGCCAAAAGCTTCATTGAATCTTCTGGCTTGATAGCCGGACAGGTACTTCTTGGATGACAGCAAATTTGAAAGTGTTTGCTTGCTCTTATAGCCCATTTTTTCGGCTGCCATCTCGTGTGTCACACCTCTCAGTTTAAAGTCCGCTATAACGGATCTCAGGACCTCTTCGGGCATTTTCTTGCTCATAATAAAATAATGTTTGTGTCTTGTTGTGGCAAAGTTGACATACTCCCGCCGGCAGAAGCGGTGGGCTTTCTGGCAAATTTATCGTAAATTATTTGTCTACAAGATGGTTGCAGAAATCTTGTTACTGGTTTATTAGTCTTCTTTTCTTGCAATCTTGACGAAGGTTACCAGTTCAGGTCTTTCAATCGGCGAGACCATGGATATCGTATAGACTCCCCCATCCTTGTCAAGTACCAGGAAATCTATATAAAACCCAGGCACGGTCCCTATTGCGTCAATAATCTCCTGTTCCTGTTTGATCATAGCGAGAAGTTCCATATACGCGCTTTCGTCTTTTTTGTCAGCGAGGCGTTTCATCCAGGAGTAAACTTCAAATTTGGTTTCTTGTATTTTGTTTTGTATGGTTGATGCTGTATCCGTCTGTATTTCAAGTTTATTAAGGGTTTCCGACTGTGCTTTCAATATCATTTTTTGAGTTCCCGGTTCAAGCATATAGAAATCCTTGAGGTTTTTTAACTTAGCCTGCCTTCCGATCAGGAACACATAGTTGGAGTCATTAAATTCGGAAACATTGTCAATCAGTTTGTATTTTGACAGAGCGCGCCACTCAAAGTGATACTGTAGGACACTGTCGGCCCAGTAATCAAATCCTTCCAGCATTGCCTTCTCTATGTTTTTCGGCTTCATTTCAGAAGGTGTTCCGAATCGCGTGGCAATAGAGAATACAATCGATACGATTGCCATGAAAGCCAGAAATCCAAAGGTGAATTTTGGATGTTTAAGAGGTTTCCCGAATATGTTTTTGTCAAAAAGTTTCATATTATCTTGGTTTGAATTCAATGTCGAGCTTTCCTGTTTTCTTGTCGGCAACGAATCGTGCCGTGAACGTATTGCCGTTCTTGCTGGTAAGGCCTTCAACATAAGCTGTAGGGCGACCGGCGAGGAGATCTTTTATGTCCTCTTCGCAGAAAGTATAACCCAGCTTGGATTTCCACAGGGTGAACCCACAGGAACATTTCAGCCTGCCTTCGTCCTCCATAAGCGGCTTGCCGCAATTAGGGCATCTATATTGGCTTTGCCTGGACTCCGTCGTTTGGACGGGCTCGTCAAAGACAGGTCTCACCGACCAGGACGACCTGTCGATGACGAGTGCCGCTTCAAACCGTTTCCCTGTTTTCGGCGACACAAAATCCGTGATCCGCTCCGTTTGCCTGCCGGACAGAAGGTTTGAAAGGTCGTCATCCGTAAGGAGGTGGCCCCAGCATGTCTTCCATAGGGAGAAACCGCATTTGCACGAAAGTTTCCTTCCGTCGTCTTCAAGCCGTGCCCCGCACTTGGGACATTTGTAGATATTGTCCGGAAGGTTTGCAAAAGCCGGCGGCGGGGTTTCCCGTTCCGGCAGGTGTAATTTCCCTGTCTGGATGTCGAGCAGCACTTCCGCTTCGAATGAGGAACCGTCCTTTCTTTTGAGTCCCTTTAGCCTCCCGGCGGTACCGTCCGACAGCAGCTTCTTTATCTGGTTTTCGGTCAGCGTCTTTCCGAGGAATGTCCTCCACATGAACCAGTTGCATCCTTCGCGGTCAGGACACGATACGACCTTGTCCGTTATCCTCATGGGTTTACCGCACCGGGGACACCGTGGCGCGTTGTTTTGAATTTCTTGCATATCTTCTGAAATTGTTGTTTCGAGCAGTTCGCCCGTAATCTTCTTTGTGTATTCCTTTATTTCGTCCATAAAGGAGGAAGGAGAACAATTACCGTCTGAAATATCCTGAAGATTCTTTTCCCATCGGGCCGTCATCTCCACATTCGCAACGTCTTTCTCCCAGATACGTTCAAAGACCTTCAAACCGAGGACCGTCGGGACGAGTTTTTTCTTTTCCCGCATAACGTAGTTCCTCTTTATGAGGTCTTCGATGACACTATCCCTGGTTGCCGGTGTGCCGATACCGACGGTCTTCCCTCCGGGCCCGCCGAGGCCCTTGCCGGCAGACTCCATGGCGGACAGGAGGGTTGCTTCGGTGAGCAGGGGTTTTGGTTTGGTTACATCTTCATTGATCCCGACTGAAAGAATCGGGATAATGTCGCCCGGCTTCATCAACGGAAGAGGTTGCATAGTAATCTCCGTTTCATCCACTTCGTCGACATGGGCATCGGAGAAATCTCCATCCTTGCACACGCTCTTCCATCCAGGCGAGACATCATACCTGCTCTTGAGAACGAACGACATCCCGGCGCTTTCGAAAAGCACCTCCGTGACGTCGACGACGGCGGCTGATGAGAATGCCTGAAGGAATCTTGTCAGGACGAGATCGTAGATTTTCTCCTCGGGGCCCTGCAGGCCCGACGGCGTCATTTCTGTAATGATGATCGCATGGTGGTCCGTCACCTTTGCCGCGTTGACACTGCGGCTGTTGAGCGTCCGGCCCAGAAGGCCTTTGGCGATCTGTCCGTAAGACGGATTGTCTTTTAGTGTCTCCAGCAAAGAAGGGACTTCATCGAAAACGTCATCCGGTATATACCTGGAATCCGTTCTCGGATAGGACAGGAACCCCTTCTCATACAGCGACTGGGCGGCCGCGAGCGTCTCGTGGGCCGTCATGTCATATTTCGTATTGGCCAGTTTCTGGAGGTTCGCGAGGTCAAGCAGCAGCGGAGGTTCTTCGTTCTTCCGGTTTGTCTCGACTGACGTGACGCGGATATATTCCTCAAGGCTTACCTTCTGAAGAGCCGCTCCCGCTTCGTCTTTGTCGAAGAATTTGGTTTCACCCTTCCAGGAAAACTCTATGCCGTTCTTCTTGCTGCCGCCCTTAATAACCCAAAACGGCTCACTGACAAAATCCCTGTTTTCAAGATATCGCCTGCAGACCATGCACAGCGTCGGCGTCTGTACCCTTCCGACGGAAAGGACCAGGCCGCTTTCCTGGCCGGCCGCCAGGGTGAAGGCCCGTGTAGCGTTTATGCCGACGAGCCAGTCCGCCTCGGCCCTCAGACGTGCGGCGGTCGCGAGGTTGTCGTATTCACGGTTGTCTGTCAGGGAAGCGAATCCTTTGGAGATTCCCTTTTGCGTCAGCGAGGATACCCAGAGGCGCTGGATGGGTTTCCTCATGTCAAGATACCTTTTCAGGTTGTCAAAAATAAGCTGCCCCTCCCGTGCCGCATCCGTGCCGCAGATGACGCTGTCGCTTCTTTTGAGAAGATCGGAGATCACCCTTATCCTGGCGACCGCTCCGGCGTTCCTTACGGGCTTCCCGTCCCTGTCCCGTCCGGAGGACAGGGGCGCAAGGCGGAACCTTTCGGGGATAATCGGGAGGTTTTCCTTTGTCCACCTTCCCTGGGCCTCGTCGACGCAGAGTTCCAGGAGGTGCCCCTGACACCAGGCCACGTAATATCCGTTACCTTCGAACCAGTCTCCGCGGTCGGCCGTCGCTCCGATAACAGCGGCTATCTTACGGGCCACATCCTTCTTTTCTGCAATACAAAGACGCATGACAGCAAGCTACCGATTATTTTTTTTCTTTGACTGGGAATAGATGTGCTGAATGATCCTCAGCACGAAAAACGCGACCAGGGACCCTATCAGGGAATAGAAAACCATCGCAGTCAGTGAAACGCTGGATGAGCATCCCTGGAGGACATCAAGACACCCTGCGAGAGCGGTCGTATCTCGCGGCGGCAAGGAAACGGTATCCATGCTGTTCGAATAAACTGCCCTGGCATTAAGCCCGTTTACCGTGAAGGGGATGAAACTCACCGGCAGGATATTTTTGATCCAGCGGACGGCAGTTTTACTGTTGGGCAACTGCAATTTGTTGTTGATCTTTTTCATGATAAATGCTCAGGCACATCCCTATAAATCTTTCCACTTGATGTCATCTTCATCCTCAGGCGGGAACGGAGGTTTCTTGAAGCCGGCTTCCTTCTCTCCGCCGTTGAGCCGCCGTGGCACGGCGGGTTTTTTCGGCAGGTCGTCTCGGATTCCGTGGCGCTGGAAGATATCTTCTATGTCGGCCCGGATAAGGGCCATATTCTTTTTCATCACAAGGTCTACTTCACGTTTCTGGAAACGGTCAAGGACCTTCGGAAGCAATGCATCGCGTTCCTTGTCAGACATCTCATCGTACTTTCTCTTGCATACGTTCATGCCGGATTCTTGGTTATGGACCGTATAGTAAGGATCTTTGGCCGCTTTGTCGCGGTCCTCATCCATAAGGTCCTCGAAGAGATACTGAAGGATATGGCCAACCTTGTCGTCCATTACATTTTTTCGGACCTCTTCCTGGTGGAAGGCATCCCAGGCGAACGGAGGAATCTCTTTCCACATCCCGTCCTTCTTATTCGGTCGCTGACTTTCGTCGATCATGATTTCGGCGCAGAAAAGCTTCATGTCGAGTTTTTCCTTTTCCCGCCCGTCCGTGACGATTGCCGCGAAGGTGCCCTGGCTCATTGTCGCAAGTTTGTCTTCCGGGAGTCTTTTTTCGAGATGATAGGAAGTGCTGATGGAATCGCTTGAACTTCCGGTCGTCTGGCTTTGCTGGCGCACTTTGTGGCTGCCGAACATCTCCGATACCTCGCGCTTGTGGGAGCCTGTCATCTGGCCGAAGAACTGGTTGCCGATGATGGAAAGCAAGGCGGACGCGTTGTCTTTTCCCAGGTCGCGGATTACCTGGTCCATATCCTGAGCCGCGGCGACGGCCGAAAGCAGGTTGCTTCGTCCGGTTGCCACAACGGTATCGAAACCGAGGGCCTTCTTCGTCGGATACTCATCCTCGATGAGGTCGCAGGGTGCCTGCCCGGGCTGGTTTATCTGGACGTAGAGTTCCGTCGTTATAAGGGATATGCCCGTGGAGTAGATATTCTGCCTCTTGGGGTCGTTGCCGACGCAAAGGATGGTAGGTTTCTTGCGGTTATTGATATTGAGGTCGACATTGTTTGCTCCGAAGATCCAGTAGATAATCGGTGTCGACATCTTTACGATAGGCGTCGATGCCGATGCGAAAATACCCTGCGCCTGGTCGGCGGCGCCGGCCTTGTCGGCATTGATGATATCCTGGACGAGGATACGGCAGTCGTCGTATTTGCTGAGCAGGCTCATGAGTTTCTTCTGCGGCGAGCAGACGAGCTCGATAAAATGCGGGAACGTGCAGTATTTGCCGTCTTCGAACTCCCTAAGGCACATGATACAGGCTGCCCAGATCTTCTTTGCGTTCTCCTCGAAGAAGCCGCCCTTTTCGCTCTTCATTACGTTTTTCTCGATAACCTGGGCTTTTTCGTTTGCGTCCGTCAGGTCATGGATGTAGCGCTTGTCAAGCGGATTACACCGCATTGAGTAACGGGGGTCCTTCATGTTGATCACGCAGAAATAAGGCTCGACTCCGTATAAATCCTTGTAAACGTCCTTGTTCCGGAGGTAGCAGTTATAGGCGAAGGTCGAAAGGTCCGGATACTTGAAGTCGTATACGAACATTGAAAACCCTTTTTTTATATGCTGCGCGATATACTCAAGGATGACCGAATACGACTTACCGGAACCGGGAAGGCCGAAGATGAAGTTTCCACGGAAAGGATTCACGACGTTGAGCCAAGCCTTTTTCCATCTTCCGCGCACCATGTATTTGATCCTGAAGTTGACCGAATAAGGTGTCGTTACGGGCTTCTTGGTTCCTTGCTCGAACGTCTCATAAGGGCTTCCGTTGGGGTCATCGAGGCCGTTTATTTTCCGGCCGATAAGCGTAATGCCGAATAGCGTTAAAAGGAATCCGAACAAAGTAAGAATGACGTACATCCCTTCTCCGCTCCAGCCTACAGGGAATAAATACATCAGCACTCCGGCTCCGAGCGTACACGCGATGGCAGGCCAGGTTATAGCCGTAGTTTTGCCAGAACGGACAATGGCAAGCAAAGCACAGAATCCGACCGCGAAAAGCTTCAGCTTATACTGTGAAGAGAAAAGGCCGGCCGTGTACAGGATTCCCAGAAACTGGTCAAATGCTTTTCCTTCCCATCCGATACTTGCAAAGAAAGTATATGCAAAAAAATACACGTTCATCAGCACCAGCATCAGCGAGATACCGATGATGGGAAAGAACAGTTGGTCGTTCCTGTCGCCGTTCATACCATTTTCTTTTATTCCTACTGTACTTTTCTATCCGGGGAATACCCTTCGTCGGAATCAAAGACAGCTACCCCGTTAATGGCAATCAGGCTATGGTCCTCATTTCCGTCTTTGCAGAAGCCCGCGAGATTATACGTGCGGTTTTCGACGACGTTCCCGCGCCGGTCGAAAACTACCCCATTAAGAGGATACTCCGGATCGGAGTTGCGGACGGCGAGGACGTCGACGACGCTGCCCTCAAGATCCTCGAAGTGTTTGTTCTCGATCCCCTGGCGGATATTCGCCGGCTGAGAAATGTTGAACGCCTCACTGCGGACGATCTTGCAGCAGTTGATATATACTCCGATAGGGTTCGTCACATCTCCCGTCCCGACGAAGTTCGTGATGATATCTTCGATGCTCATCAGCTCTTCGTCTTCGCGGTTAGGAATCCGCATCGGATCTTTGTCGTACCAGTGGTATCCTCCGTTCTTGTCACGGGTAAGGAATAACTGTTTGGGGTAAACCTTGCCCTTGAGGGCATTAGTTCCGTTTTTTTTCTCTTCCATAATAAATTATATTAATTATATTATAACTATGACATTTTCAAGCCGCCAGAGATCTTCTTGCCTTCTTGTATCCGAGTCGTCTTTTCGCCGCGGTATTCCGCAACTCTCTTTTCCACAAAGGCGATCAGTTCACGGAGCATCTCTTGGGAGACCAGCCGTCCTTTCACGGCCCGTGTTTTCTTTCCGGGTTCCGGCCGTTCCCACCGTCCGGAAGCTTCCATGTCGACGAAGCCCTTCAGGTAGAGCTCCCGGCCGAGCGACGTGTCCGCCAGGGCGATATTCGTCGGTTCCACGAGGGTGACCCTGCGGATTCCTCCATCCTTCTCATTTCTCTGGATCGTATGTCCGACGCCGAGTTCGTCGAGCATCATGCCGTATTCGTCTGCGGACCGGCTGTGTTCCCGGCAGTAGTCCGATACGGCTGCGAGGCGGACCTTGCGGTCAGCCATAAGGTACCCCATCTGGTTGTTCTCCTCAAGGCGTCGTTCATAGCGTTGTCCGGCGTCGATCCCGAAATGTCTTTCCATGGAGTAAAGCCTGGTGGCCGGTTTCCCGTTTATGTCGCGTCCGATAAGGATGACGCTGTAGCCGCCGTCCTTGCGCTTTCGCATGGTTGCCTTTACCCGCATGGCCTCCATCACGCAGTGAAACTGGTAGAATGAATGGAAATCATATTCCAGCGCCGAGTCGAACAGCGACACAAGCTGCTGCTTTACGTTGAGGGCTTTCGAATCGAACCTGACGGGTTTTTCCATAAGGTCCTCTCCCTTGAGGTCCAGGCTGGCGTCGCCGACGGTGAAACCGTATTTTGGCGCGAGCCTTTGTTGGATTTCCTTTATCTTCAGGCCGGAATAACTGTCCCTGATGACCTTGCCGGACTTGTCAACCCGGACGCTCACAACGTGATAATGCTCCCGGTCGATGTCCTTGTGCTTATACACGATATAAGGCTGGTCCTTGAAGCCAAGCCCCTCCATGAGTTCCTTGATATATCCTTTGATTCCGTTCTCGTCGATGCTGTCGGTAGGCCCGGGATTCACCGCCAGGTGGAATCCCGTATTGGTTGTCCGTTCGTCGATCCGCGGGTTTGTCTCGTACGCCTCGAACGTGTCGTACACCGTCGTCAGGTCATCGCTCTCAAGGACGTTCGTCATCACGACGAACGCTTCTCCGGCTCCGGCCTTTTCCTCGTTGTAGTCAAGGCATTTGGCGGCGCTCTTGGCGGTGCTTATAATTTTGGTCACCATGGTCCTGGACTTTTTTTTAGGTTACCCTAAACCAGGGTGATGTTCGTCGCATCGATGGTCCCGTTGGCAGTCGATTGGACGCCGCCGTAGGAATCCACCAGCGGAGTGAAGTCGCCGTTTATGATGACGCTTTTGCCGGCGGTCAGAGCCGGAACGATTTTCGCGAAGCGTCCCTTGAAGGAGACGACGTCATAGATGACAGATGCCTTCTTACCGTTGACGAAGCTCACGGCTTCAACCTGGAAACGGAACTTCTCGTAGTTCCCGACGTTGAACAGCTCTGCGCCCGATACGATCGGGCCGTTGCATACGATGGTTAACATATATCTGAATCTTTCTGGTATTTCGTTTTCGTTGTTCTTTATCGAAGGTACCGCCGGATTGGCCGTTTCGGCAAGGCGACGGGTGTCTCTGTCCTGTTCTTCATCGAGGTACCTTCCTACCTTTGTATATGCGGCCGGCTTTGCGGCGACATGTACGCCAGTCTCACCGAGAAGCCGGAGCATTTGGTTGAGGTCGTCTTGGATTTTCCGCTGGTTTGTTACCACGCCCGAGACCACGCGGATGGTCTGCTCGGTATTGACGGCCGGCTCGCCGTCATGCCTTTTCAAGGACAGGGAGCGCTCGTAGGAATCGAGGATTTTCTGAATATTATCCTGTGCTTTCTTGAAGGTTTTTTTGATGCTTGCCACAGAGGCTTTCTGGGTGTTCCGGATGTCGGAATCGCTCCCCTCCGAACTCTTTTTCCCGAGGATGATCCGACGCGAATACTTAGAAAGCGTAAGTCCGAGCTTGTCCGCATTACGGACAATTTCTTCGTATTCGCCAGGGGTTACCCTGACGTGGATGTCCTTTGAAAAGGCTGCGTTTTCCGGTTTAATATTCGGCATTATCGTCGAGTCTTAAAATGTGCGGTTAAAACCTTTGCAAAAATCCGTGTGTCGTTTGTGTCAAAAGTGTCCACAACTGCACTTCTGGATTGTTGGGTAATTTACATGAAAATACGCGCATAATCGGGTGTTTCAGTAAAGCCCCGTTGCAAATGTATGAAACATTTTTATAAAACGCAAATAAATATGCAAATCAGGGTATGATTTGAAAAAATGACTATCTTTGCATTTGGAATTATTTGTAAACATTGTTTACGTGTAAACATGTACGCGCCGTAAACAAAGTGTACAAGTAAACAACGTAAACAAGTAAACATTGTAAACAACGAGTACGCGTAAACATTGTGTATATTAGTACATGTAAACAAAGTAAACGGGTAAACAACGTGTACCCGTAAACAAGTAAACAATGTTTACAAAAAAATGTAGCGAGATGAGTACTAAAAAATTTGACCCGAAGGACATTGTCTCCTCCCAGCTTGGGAACATGGACTCTGCCCAGTACACGGCTCCTCAGGAGGACACCTTCAACGACGATCCTTTCGGGGACCTGGTTGGTGGTCCGAAAGGCCCGGATAAAAGGGAGGACTCGGGCCGGCCCGTAGCGAAGGAAACTCGCCGCGGCCGTCCTGCGAAGCAGACGGCGTCCGCCCAGGGGGCGGCCTCGTTCATCCGCGTATCGCCGGAGGTACGGGACCGTCTGTCCCTTATCCAGATGCTGCTTCGTCGGAGCGGGCGGAGGGAGACGATGTCATCCCTTATCTCAATCCTTCTCGACGGTGGTCTCAAGTCGTGCCTGCCGGATGTGCACCGCGCGCTTGCGGACCTCGAGCGCACGCTCGGCTCGTCGCGGTCTTGAGGCCATCCCTTCACTGCCAGCCCGAAGGGCATCTCCGGGCCGGTAGCGTGGGGAACAGGAGGGCGGTCAGCCCTCCTGTCGGTCCGTTATTCTTCGTAACGGACCGACAGGTCTCTCCCAAGGGTCCACCCCTTAAGGTTGACTTCTCTGAACCCCGGATCGAAGCTCCGGTAGGATATGTCCGTATCGTGAGCCCTGTTGAGGGCCCTTTGCAATGCCCTTCCCTGGCGCGTCCTATGGGCGCGAAGGAGGGGAAGACAAAGGCCCGTGTGACGGAACAGGGATGCCTGGACGGCAAGCCTGTAAGGTCTGACCAGCCGGGCGAAGCGAATGGAGGCGTGTGGTTTATCGAAAAATCGGAGGGCGAGAATGGCCACTCCGAGGAAAATGAAAATTGTGAACATGGCGGTTAAACGAATTCAGGTTCTTCTATTATTTCATCATCAGGGCCAAAGGTGATTTTTACCTTGGAAGGGCCCTCGTGGACCTCTTCCGTTGTTCCTTTCCGAGTTTCCTCGTCGGCCACGTGGGAGAGTTCCTCTATGGACTCGACGCAAGGGGTCGGCGCGCATTGTTCCCTGAAGGCCCTATCGTTGACCTTGTGTGTTTCCACGGGCCCGAATAGGGTCGCCCAAAGGGCTAACCCAAGACGGATAGCGATTTGGAGTATCACGAGAAAACCGACCGCCCACAGGCAGCCCTCGATGTATTCGCCGATGGCGCCCGCGAGATTAGGATGCGCGTGCTTAACGGCGAGTTTGCAAATGAAGGCGAAAGGTACGGTCCACCAGAGGCCGGACGTAATTTTTGTCAAGAATTTGGTCATGTTGTAAAGTGCCGCCTCTTTGGTCGGCGGTCATCTGGCCGCCGCCGGCTAAAGAGGTGGAGCTTTGTTTGTTGATTATCGTATAACGGGCTCGCAGTGGCCCGCAGGGCTGTTCGGAGAGCCCTTTTAATAGCCTGGAGGAGGACCCCCCTCGCAGTCCCGCATTTTATGATACTTGATACGGGACGTAGAGGGTTCCCATACGAGCCAACGCGATGGGAGCAATCATTTGGGATGAACGAATTCGGGCTCGCAGGCTGACATCTGCCGGAGAGCCCGTAGGAACGTCGCCGACGTTCCTTATAAGGAAACCCAACCCAAACCGCTTTTTAGTGGAGCCCTGCGCAACGACGATTAACCTGCTGGGCTGGCCTTTGTGCGTGGGGATTGTTTGTGGGATGGCGTTCACGGGCCGAAGTAAGCACGCAGTTGCTCTTTCTTGTAGTGCTTACGAGGCCCGATAAGGCCTGTGCGCCCAGGTAGCCGTACGCAGCCCCGCTCGGCCGACATGCGTAGCATGGATGCGTAGCATGGCGGCTACTCCTATGGGCGGA
>OCTW011602850.1_pt1 | contig 54342 bp, 48 predicted proteins | sample 1539671 | NCBI WGS metagenome assembly OCTW01 (sample SAMN02144230, study PRJEB22623) | gut metagenome | biome: sheep rumen | host: Ovis aries | place: New Zealand | reverse complement strand
CCAGCGCCCAGAACCTGTTCGCGAAGATGTATCAGCAGACACAGGGCGCTCAGCAGAACCCGGGGGCGGGTCAGCAGAGCAGCGGCGCAGGCAGCCAGAACCAGAATTCCGGCAGCGATGACGACGTTGTGGACGCAGACTACAAAGAGGTTTGATTATAAAGCATGGCAGAGAAGAGAGATTACTACGAGGTACTTGGCGTCGACCGCAGCGCCGACGACGAAACCCTCAAGAAAGCCTATCGGAAACTCGCCAAAAAGTATCACCCGGATGTGAATCCGGGTGATGCTGATGCAGCGGAGAAATTCAAGGAGGCATCGGAAGCCTACTCCGTGCTCAGCGATCACGAGAAAAGGCGTCAGTACGACCAGTTCGGCCACGCGGCCTTTCAGGGCGGCGCCGGCGGAGGCGGATTTGACTTCAACGCGGCTGACATGGGCGACATTTTCGGTGATATCTTCGGCGATCTGTTCGGGGGCGGCCGGCGTGCGTCTCAGCGTGCGGCTAATGCGCCGATGCGCGGCGCCAATGTCCGCACGGCGGTCAGCATCACCTTCGAGGAGGCGGTGTTCGGCTGCACCAAGGAGATCGAGCTGAATCTCCGCGAGCCATGCGGAACCTGTCACGGGACGGGTGCGAAGGCGGGTACGAAACCCCAGACATGCGGAAAGTGTCACGGTACAGGCCGTATCGTGACGACGCAGCAGTCGATTTTCGGCATGATGCAGTCGGAGACGGTCTGCCCGGACTGCCGCGGCACAGGAAAAATCATCCGCGAGAAATGCCCGGACTGCCGGGGAACCGGCTACGTCTCCCGCAGGACGAAGCTGAGCGTGGATATTCCGGCCGGCATCGACAACGGGATGTCCGTCCGGATCCGCGACAAGGGAGAGCCGGGCGCGAACGGCGGGCCGCGGGGCGATCTGCTGGTCGAGGTGCGCGTCGCCCGGCATCCGCTGTTCCAGCGTGACGACATGGATCTTTATTCGACCGCGGCCGTTCCGTTCACAACGGCGGCGCTGGGAGGAAAGATCCGGATCAAGACGGTGGACGGCGAGGTGGAATACAGCGTCAAGGCCGGGACTCAGACCGACACCAGAATTCGTCTGCGAGGGAAAGGCGTGCCGTCCGTGCATGACCGGGCGCGCAGAGGCGATCACTATGTAACGCTGGTCGTTCAGGTTCCGACGAAGCTGAACCGGGAACAGAAAAATGCATTGAAAGCGTTTGCCAAGGCGATGGGCCAGAGCGACGCGGAGGAATAAGACGGCAGCCGCCGGACCCCTCGCAGGGACCGGCGGCTTTCTGCGCTTATGTTCGCAGCGGGAGAAGAAGAATATGAGATGGAATCGGTTTACCATCCGCACAACAGAGGAGGCGGAGGATCTGGTCAGCGGCATGCTGGCCGGACTCGGATACGAGGGCGTGGAGATTGAGGATAAAAAGCCGGTGACGGCGGAGGAAAGCGGAGGACTGTTCGGCGATGTGGTGCCTGATCCGGAGCCGGATGACCATGTAGCGCTGATTTCCTTTTATACCGAACCGGAAACGGATCCGGCGGAGACGATCCGGAATGTGCGCGGGGCGCTGGAGGAGATGCGCGCCTACGCGGAGATCGGAGAAGGAACCATCACGCGGTCCGTCACGAATGAAGAGGACTGGATCAACAACTGGAAGCAGTACTTCCGCAGCTTCCGGGTGGATGACATCTGGATTCAGCCTACCTGGGAAGCGGACGAGGCGGTGCCTGCGGATATCGCGATGCTGCTTCATATCGACCCCGGCACAGCCTTCGGAACCGGAGCCCACGAGTCGACGCAGCTGGCGATCCGTGCGCTCCGGAAATATCTGAAGAAGGGCGGACGTGTGCTCGATGTCGGCACCGGGAGCGGCATTCTCGGCATCGTGGCGCTCAAGAGCGGCGCGTCCCATGTATTCGGAACGGATCTTGACGAGAATACGCTGCCTGCCATCACGGATAATCTCGCCGCCAACGGGATCGATGACCGGGACTTTGAACGCGTCCTCGGCAATATCGCGGATGACCGGGCCGTTCAGGATGCCGCGGGATACGAATGCTATGATGTGGTCTGCGCCAACATCATCGCCGAGATCCTTGCGGGGATCACGCCGGAGATCCCCCGTCACCTGAAGCCGGGCGGTATCTACATCACGTCCGGCATATTGAATGAGAGGGAAGAACTGGTCAGAGAGGCGGCCGGGAAGGCGGGACTTCGGGAGACGGAGGTGACGCGTCAGGGCGGCTGGTCCTCGATGGTGTTCACAAAGCCGTCCGGTCAGGAGAAAGCAGAAGAGGCTGCACGCTGACCGGTTTGCCCGGCGGGAGAGGAGGATTCGTGCTCCGTCCGGGAACCGGCCTGCGCCGTCAGGGCTGAAAGCTGCATGCTCAGTGATAGCGCACTTCCATCAGCGTCAGACCCTGCGCGGGCGCGGTGGGGCCGGCCATCCGGCGGCTCCGCGCCTCGAGCAGCGCGTCCATGGATTCGGGATCACGCCGGTGCTCGCCCACCTCGATGAGCGTACCTACGAGAATCCTGACCATATACTGGAGAAAGCCGTCGCCGATGAAGCCGATATCGATTTCATCGGCTGTTTCCGTGATGCGGATGGTACGGATCGTCCGTACGGTTGACTTGTTCATCCGGGGATTGCCGCAGAAACTCCGGAAGTCATGGGTTCCCATCAGCTGAAGCGTCGCGACCTTCATCGCCTCCACGTCAAGCGGCCCGCCGCGGTATTCGTAGACATACTTCCGGTCAAAGACGTGAAACGCTTTTTTGGTGACGATCCTGTAAAGATAGTATTTGTTTGAAGCGTTGTAGCGGCTGTGAAACCGCGGAGCCGCTTCCTTCACTTCCAGCACGCCGATGTCGTCAGGAAGATAGCGGTTGAGATAGGCGTGGATTTCCGCAGGGTCATACTCGCCTTCGGTCCGGAACTGCGCCACCTGACCCCGAGCGTGCACGCCGGCGTCCGTTCGGCCGGCGCCGTGAACATCGACTTTCTCGCCGGTCATACGGGAGAGAATGGTTTCGAGCTTGTTCTGGATCGTGTTGTCTGTATCGCCCTGCTTCTGCCAGCCGTTGTATCTGGTTCCGTCATAGGCGACGATCATACGGTAATTCTTCATGTCTGCCTCGTTTCATACCTTCTGGTTTTGGAAGTATCATAGCATGTTTTCATGAAAATGTGGTCAGAAACACCGGTCCTGTGCTATAATCGACAGCTATGAGCGAAATCTATTTTGATAATTCATCCACGACGCAGCCTTCCGAGGCAGTGCGCCGGATTGTGATGAAGACGATGACAGAGGATTACGGCAACCCGTCCTCGCTTCACAGGAAGGGCGTGGAGGCCGAGCAGTACCTGAAGGAAGCCCGTTCTGTGATCGCACGGATTCTCCGCGTTTCGGAGGAGGAGATTTATTTTACATCGGGCGGTACAGAGTCTAACAACTGGGCGCTGATCGGGAGCGCGATGGCCCGGCGGAGGCAGGGCGGCCGGATCCTGACAACCGCGATGGAACACCCGGCGGTATCTGAGCCTCTGCGTGTGCTCAGAGACTTCGGGTTTTCCGTCGAGACGATTCCGGTGAGCCGGGCGGGAGCACTGGATATGGAAGCGCTCCGGTCGATGCTGGACAGGGATGTGATTCTCGTTTCGACAATGTACGTGAACAATGAGATCGGTGCCGTCGTACCGGTGAATGAGGTCGCGTCTCTGGTGCATGCATCCTCACCGGACGCGCTCTACCACGTGGACGCGATCCAGGCCTTCGGGAAGTTTCAGATTCAGCCGCGCAGGAGCGGCATCGATCTGCTCTCCGTCAGCGGTCATAAGCTGCACGGACCGAAGGGAACGGGATTCCTCTATATCCGGAAAGGAGCGCGGGTGCTTCCGCTGATTTACGGAGGAGGCCAGCAGGGCGGGATGCGCTCCGGGACTGAAAACGTACCGGGCATTGCCGGACTGGGTGTGGCGTGCCGGGAAGCGTACACGGATTTTGATGAGAAGAGGAGCCATCTGACCGATCTCCGGGATCATCTGGAGGAGGGTCTCCGTGCGCTGCCCGATGTGGTGATCCACGGGGCGGACGCGCCGGAGCGGGCACCGCATATTGTCAACGCCTCTTTCCCCGGCGTGGGGTCGGAGGTTCTGCTTCATACGCTGGAGGACCATGGAATTTATGTCTCTGCGGGTTCGGCCTGTTCCACCCACAAGAGGCATGCGAGCCCTACGATGACCGCGATCGGCGCGCCGAAGGAGGAGACTTCTTCCTCTATCCGGTTCAGCTTCGCGGAGACGAATACGATGGAGGAGGTCGATACGGCGCTCCGCGTGCTTGCGGACGTGCTGCCGATGCTCCGCCGCTATCAGGCGCACTGAACGGGAGAAAGACATGTTTCATACCTATCTGATCAAATACGGAGAAATCGGCATCAAGGGAAAGAACCGCCATGTGTTCGAGGATGCGCTTGCAAAGCGGATCCGGCTGGCGCTGGATCATATTCCGGGCACCTTCGAGGTCACGCATGAGCGGGGAAGGGTTTATGTCACATGCGGCGGAGACTGGGACAGCGCCGAGACGGTCGGAGCGCTCCGGCATGTGTTCGGCATCGTCGGCATCTGTCCGGTGCACACCTATCCGGCGGTGGATCCGGCGAAGCTGAAGGACGATATCGTGGATTACGTCTCGAAGGAGCACGCCGGAACAAAGGCGACGTTCAAGGTGAAGGTTCGCCGCGTGGACAAGGAATATCCGGGGACTTCCATGGAGATTGCCGCCGGTCTCGGAGAGGCGATTCTGGAGCACTTCCCGGAACTGACGGTTGACGTGCATCATCCGGATGTTCTCTTTGACGTGGAGATCCGGGACACGGTTTACATCTACTCGAAGACGATCCCGGGCCCGGGCGGCATGCCGGTCGGCACGAACGGACGGGCAATGCTCTGTCTGTCCGGCGGTATCGACTCGCCGGTGGCCGGGTGGATGATCGCAAAGCGCGGCGTCGTGATCGACGCGGTTTACTTTCACGCGCCGCCCTACACCTCAGAGCGCGCGAAGCAGAAGGTGGTGGATCTCGCCCGTCAGGTGGCGGCGTACGCGGGTCCGGTCCGGCTTCATGTGGTGAATTTCACGGATATCCAGCTGGCAATCTACGATACCTGTCCGCATGAGGAACTGACGATCATCATGCGCCGGTATATGATGCGGATCGCGGAGCACTTCGCGCGGCAGAATGAGGATCTCGGGCTTGTGACGGGGGAGAGCATCGGTCAGGTGGCGAGCCAGACCATGCAGTCTCTTCTTACGACCAACGCGGTGGTCAGCCTCCCGGTCTATCGGCCGCTGATCGGTTTTGACAAGAGTGAAATCGTTGAGATGGCACAGCGTATCGGCACCTATGCGACGTCGATCCTCCCGTACGAGGACTGCTGCACGATTTTCGTCGCGAAGCATCCGGTGACAAAACCGGTACCGGAGGTGATCGAGCGGTCCGAGGCGAAGCTTCGCGGAAGAATCGAGGATCTGGTGGACAAGGCGATTGAGACGACGGAGATTTTCACGGTGAAGCCGTGATCCTCCGGCGGCGCAGGACAGGCAGACGGAGGAGGGCCGGAAGCGGAACGCAGTCCGCCGGCGCCTGCTGTTTTTCCAGAAGCAAAAAGCTCTCCCGCAGAAACGGGAGAGCAGGACATATTCCTTATTCTATTTATGAAACGACAGCACGGCCTGCGTCGTGTCCTCCGGCATCCGTTCAGACCAGGTAAGGATCCAGTACCTTCAGAACCTCGTCGAGTTTTTCGCCGTCCGCGTGAATATCGAGCTCGATGGGCTGCGAGAGATCGAGGCTGAAGATGCCCATGATGGATTTGGCGTCGATGACGTAGCGGCCGGAAACGAGGTCGAAATCGAATTCGAAGCGATTGATGTCGTTGACGAACCGCTTGACCTTTTCAATCGAGTTGAGCGAAACTTTCACCTTCTTCATGCATATCCTCCTGATTGACAGGCATATCGCCTGATTCTGTCTGACTTACCGTTTTTAATCTTAGCTTGAATCAAAAGGCGAGTCAAGCCCTTTGATCGAAGGAGTACGAAGTTGCAAAAAAAGGCTGCATTTCATAATCTCGGCTGCAGGGTGAACGCCTATGAGACGGAGGCGATGGCGGAGCAGCTTCGCCGGGCCGGCTATGAGATTGTTCCGTTCGCTCCCGGCGCGGACGTCTATGTGATCAATACCTGTACTGTAACGAATATTGCGGACCGGAAGTCAAGGCAGATGCTTCACCGGGCGAAGGAGATGAACCCGGAGGCCGTTGTCGTGGCCTGCGGGTGCTACGCAGAAGACGCGGGCGAAGCGATCCGGAAGGACCCTCAGGTGGATCTGGTCGTCGGCAACCAGTCAAAATCCCGGCTTGCCGAACTTCTCGGGGCGTATCTCGAAGGGAGAGACGGGAACGTCTCCCCCGCTGTCGCCGGCGCTTCGTCGTATGATTCGCTCAGCATCGACACCGCGGAGGGACGGGCGCGGGCCTTTCTCAAGATTCAGGACGGATGCAATCAGTTCTGTACCTACTGCATGATTCCGTATGTGCGCGGACGGGTGCGGAGCCGGGCGGAGGAGGACGTGGTGAGCGAGGCGGAACGGCTGGCGGAAAACGGCTACCGCGAGGTGGTGCTGACCGGTATCCACATCAGCTCCTACGGGATGGATCTCGACACGCCGGGCGAGAACAGGCAGACTCCGTTCGCCTCCGAGGCGGAAACGAACGAGCGTCTGCTTCGGCTGATCCGGGCTGTCGCGGCGGTCCCGTCCGTCCGGCGCGTCCGGCTCGGATCGCTTGAGCCCGGCATCATGACGGAGGATTTTGTCGCGGCGCTCGCGGATATTCCGGAGATCTGTCCTCAGTTCCACCTGTCGCTGCAGAGCGGATCGGAGGCGGTGCTTCGCCGCATGCAGAGACGTTACACGGCGGCGGATTACGAACGGATCGTGGGCAGGCTCCGCCGCGCATTCTCCTGTCCCGCGATCACGACGGATGTGATTACCGGTTTCCCGGGAGAGACAGAGGAGGAGTTTGAAGAAACGGTCGATTTCGTCAGACGGGTCAACTTCGCGAAGATGCATGTCTTCAAGTATTCCAGGAGAACCGGAACGAAGGCGGCCTCGATGCCGGATCAGATCCCGGAAGCCGTGAAGCACCAGCGAAGCCTCCGCCTGATCGACATGGACCGGACGATGCGTCACGCGTACGCGTCGGCCTTTCTCGGGCGGGACGTGGAGTTTCTCGCCGAGGATGAAGCGGTGCGGGACGGGCGGCTTTGCCGCAGCGGCCATACGAGAGAAGCGCTGGAGGGCCTTTTTGACGGAGACATGCGGGAGGGTGAGATACGCCGTCTCACCGTGACCCGGGTGCTCGGGGACGGGACGCTCGTCCTGACCCCGCTGATCGGCGCTTGATCATATCGGAAAAGCAGTGTAGAATATGAATAAGTGTAGTCGGATGGATCTGTCACCGCTGCGGATGAGGGCCGGAACTTCCGCGGAGTCTGCTTCCGCATGGTGCCAGATACGCAAGGAGTGGATGACATGGTAAATTCGAACGCAGGAAACACGCAGTATTTCAGCGTGAAGACAGAGCCGGAGATCCGGGTGAAGGATGTTCTCAGCGTCGTCTACACGGCGATGGAAGAGAAAGGCTACAACCCGGTCAACCAGATTGTCGGATACATTATGTCCGGTGACCCGACTTATATCACGAATTACAAGGGAGCCCGGAGCATGATCATGAAAGTGGAGCGCGACGAGCTGGTCGAGGAACTTCTGAAGGAGTACATCCGCAACAAGGCCTGGGAAGACCGCTGAGGGATGCGGGTGCTCGGACTGGACTTCGGGTCCAAAACAGTAGGCGTCGCCGTCTCGGATCCGACCGGGACGCTTGCCCGCGGACTGGAAATTATCCGCAGAAAGCAGGAAACCCATCTTCGGAGCACGATGCGGCGTATCGGAGAACTCTGCGCGGAATACGGCGCGCAGGCGCTGGTGCTCGGCTATCCCCTTAACATGGATGATTCTGAGGGCGAGCGCGCCCGGAAGACAAAGGCTTTCGGCGACATGCTGAAGCAGAAGTTCTCACTGCCCGTCTATTACTGCGACGAGCGGCTGACGACCGTGGAAGCGGAGGAAATCATGGAAGCGGTCGGAATCCGGAAGGATGAGTACGGGAAACATGTGGACCGCATCGCGGCGGCGGTGATTCTTCAGGACTGGTTGGACAATGACAGAGACAGTGACATTTACCGGCGAGAACGGTGAGCAGACGGTTTTTTATATTGAGGAGCAGGCGCGTGTGAACGGTACGGATTATCTTCTGGTGTCGGATGCACCGGAAGGAGACGCGAATGCCCTCATTTTAAAAGATATCTCAGATGAGGCGAGCGCGGAGGCGGAGTATGTCCCCGTGGAGGACGAAGCCGAGCTGGCGGCCCTCATGAAGGTCTTCAATGAGATGACGGATGATGACACGGATATCCTGATGTGACGGAAGCATGACAGGAACGTGCGCTTTATGAAAAGGAGGTTACTTTTTGGCTAAGAAACTGAATAAGGAGAAGCTGAAGATCATACCGCTTGGCGGCCTCGAGCAGATCGGTATGAATATGACGGCGTTTGAGTACGGCGACAGCATCATTGTCGTCGACTGCGGGCTGGCTTTTCCGGAAGACGACATGCTCGGAATCGACTTTGTGATTCCGGACGTGACTTATCTTGTGGAAAATTACTCAAAGGTCAAGGGCTTCGTCATCACGCATGGGCATGAAGACCATATCGGAGCGATCCCGTATGTCTTCAAGAAGCTGAACGTACCGATCTACACGACGCGGCTGACGATGGCGCTGATCGAGAAAAAGCTCGAAGAGCACGGGATGATGAAGAGCGTCAAGCGGAAGGTCGTCAAATTCGGCCAGTCGATCAATCTCGGTGATTTCCGCATCGAATTCATCAAGACCAACCACAGCATTCAGGACGCCGCGGCGCTTGCGATTTATTCCCCTGCCGGGATCGTGGTCCATACCGGGGACTTCAAGGTCGATTACACGCCGGTCTTCGGCGATGCCATCGATCTGCAGCGCTTCGCCGAGATCGGAAGAAAGGGCGTGCTGGCGCTTCTCTGCGACAGCACCAACGCGGAGCGTCCGGGCTTCACGATGTCCGAACGGACGGTCGGAGTCGTCTTCGACCGGATTTTTGCCGAGCATCAGAAACAGCGTCTGATCATCGCGACCTTTGCTTCGAATGTGGACCGCGTGCAGCAGATCATCAATTCCGCTGTCAAATACGGACGGAAGGTCTGTCTTGAGGGGCGCTCGATGGTCAATGTCATCGGCACGGCCGTCGAGCTGGGCTATATCGACGACTCAAAGCATACACTGGTCGAGCTGGATGAGCTGAAGAATTATCCGCCGGAGAAAACCGTGCTGGTGACGACCGGCAGCCAGGGCGAGTCCATGGCGGCGCTGTCGAGAATGGCGGCCAATATTCATAAGAAGGTCAAGATTATGCCCGGCGATGTGATCGTCTTCTCCTCCCATCCGATTCCGGGCAACGAGAAAGCCGTCTCGAATGTCATCAATGAGCTGTCCGAGATCGGAGCGGAAGTGATTTTCCAGGATACGCATGTTTCCGGACACGCCTGCCAGGAGGACATCAAGCTCATCTATGCGCTGGTCCGGCCGAAGTACGCGATCCCGGTGCACGGAGAGCGGAGACATCTTCAGGCTCAGGCTCATATCGCGGAATCCCTCGGGATCCCGAAGGAGCGGATCTGGCTCCTTCATACGGGAGACGTGCTGGAGATCGGTGATGAGTCGGCAAGAATCATCGGCAAAGTACAGACCGGCGGGATTCTCGTCGACGGGCTCGGTGTCGGCGATGTGGGCAACATCGTGATCCGCGACCGTCAGCATCTGGCTGAGGACGGCATCATCATCGTGGTCATGACGCTCGAACAGCACAGCAACCATCTCCTGGCCGGACCGGATCTCGTCTCAAGAGGGTTCGTGTACGTCCGTGAGTCGGAGGGCCTTCTCGAGGAGGCGGACGCCGTGGCTTCGGCGGCGGTGAACAAGTGTCTGGATCACAATATCACGGACTGGTCGAAGATCAAGACGGAGGTCAAGGACGCGCTCAGCGATTTCGTGTGGAAGCGGACGCAGCGGCGGCCGATGATTCTTCCGATTATCATGGAAGCTTCTCTGTAAGAATTATGCGGGGCGTTCTGAACGGCGAGTCAGAACGCCTGTTTCTGGAGCAGACGGGGAATGGATTACGAGATAGAGGAATGTACGGAAAAGCTGGTCAATTCGATCAGAAACAGCAGTGATTACAGGCGGTATCTGGAATGTGAGGAGGCACTGGAAAAGTTTCCGGGCGTCTTCGATCAGGTCATGGAACTCCGCAAAAAGACCATTGAACTGTATCAGGATCCGGACAATGGAAATCTGATGGAGAATTCCGACGAACTCGGAAAAGAGTACGAGCGGCTGGAGAAGCTGCCGGAGGTGAACGCCTTTCTGGAAGCCGAGGAGGATCTGGTGCGGATTCTGAACAATGTGAGCGCCAGCGTGGTCAATTCGGTGAAGATGCGGGTGCCGAAGCCATGAGGCCGGGTGAAGGGCGGCTGGATGTATTCTGCGACAGTCTGGAATCTCCGATGCCGGATGTGCTCCGGTCGATCGAGAACGAGGCGGTCCGGGACGGCGTTCCGGTGATTCGCCGCGGGACCCGCCGGGCACTGCGTATGCTGCTGGCACTGAGGAAGCCGAAGACGGTTCTGGAGATCGGAACCGCCGTCGGCTTCTCTGCTGTCTACATGTATCTGGAGGGCGGCGCGCCGGTGACGACCATCGAGAACCGTCCGGAACGGATCCGTGAGGCGCGCCGGAATATCGTCCGCGCGGGAGCGGAAGGCGGCGTCCGGCTGCTTGAGGGAGACGCCCGGACGATTCTGCCGCAGCTGGACGGTCCCTATGACCTGATCTTTCTCGACGCGGCGAAGGGTCAGTACATCACGCTTCTTCCGGAGCTTCTGAGGCTCCTTTCAGGGGACGGAGTGCTGGCCGCCGACAACATCCTCGAGGGCGGCGAGACGCTGGATTCGCGTTTTGCCGTGGAACGGCGGAACCGGACGATTCACGCGAGAATCCGCGCATACCTCGAGGCGGTTTACGCCAATCCGGAGCTGACCACGACCATTCTGCCTGTGGGAGACGGGCTGGCAGTGTCATGCCGCGCCGAAGGAAGGGACAGTCTGAGAGGAGAAGAAGATGAGACATCCTGAGCTTCTGATTCCGGCCGGTTCGCTGCCGGTTCTGAAGACTGCGGTCCGCTATGGGGCGGACGCGGTCTATATCGGCGGCGAGACGATGAGCCTTCGCGCGAAGGCGAGAAATTTCAGCGCCGGAGAGATGAGAGAGGGCATTGAGTTTGCCCACCGATACGGGAAAAAGGTCTATGTGACGGCCAATATTTTCGCACGTGACAGCGATCTGGACGAAGCGGCACGCTATTTCGGAGAGCTGGAATCAATGGAGCCGGACGCGCTTTTGATCGCGGATCCGGGTATGTTCCGGCTGGCCCGCCGCTGTGCGCCTGCCGTGCCGATCCATATCAGTACACAGGCCAACACCACCAATTCCGAGTCCGCCGTCTTCTGGCATGATCTCGGCGCTTCAAGGATCGTAACGGCAAGAGAGCTTTCGATCAGCGAGCTGAAGGAGCTGCGTCGGCGGATTCCTCCGGATCTGGAACTGGAGGTGTTCGTTCACGGGGCGATGTGCATTTCCTATTCGGGCCGCTGTCTTCTGAGCAGCTATCTGGCTGGCCGGGACGCCAACCGGGGAGCCTGCACGCATCCCTGCCGGTGGCGGTACGCGGTGATGGAGGAGACGCGCCCCGGCGAATATATGCCGGTGGAGGAGAATGAGCGCGGCACTTATATCTTCAACTCCCGGGACCTCTGCATGATCGATCATCTGCCGGATCTCTACGAGGCCGGCATCGACAGCTTCAAGGTGGAAGGCCGGATGAAGACAGCGCTTTATGTGGCGACCTGCGCGCGCGCGTACCGGATGGCGATGCGCGACTATGAGACAGACCCGGCTCTGTATGAATCGAGACGCGCATCATACCGCGGGAAGGTTGCCGAGGGAACTTACCGAAGGTTCACCACCGGATTCTTTTACGGCCGGCCCGGCCGGGATGACCTGATTTATGACAGCAATACCTATCGCAGGACGTATATCTATCTGGGAACCGTGAACGACATCGACAGCCGGGAACGTGCCGTGATCCTGCAGAAGAATAAATTTCTTGCCGGGGATGTCATCGAGATCATGAAGCCGGACGGCAGGGACGTGAAGGCGCAGGTACTCGGAATCTTCGACCGCGACGGACTGGAGCAGCCTTCGGCCCCGCATCCGCAGCAGGAGCTGCATCTTGCGCTGGATGCGGAAGCGGAGCCGGGAGATATTCTCCGGATGGCGGAGCAGCCGGAAGGGGTATAAGGCGCAGTCAGGGTCTTGAACGCACATAGCAGCCCCGGAGCTCCTCCTCGGCGTAGCCCTCGATCACAAGAGAAGTAAGAGCGGACAGAACCGATGAAATCTCCATTCCCAGAGCGTCTGACAGTATGTCCGGCGTCGCTGTGTCTTCGAAGGACAGAGCGCGGTAGATCCGGCGCGCCTCTTTGGTAAGGGCCGGATCGGAGAGAACCCGCTCCTCCTGCTTTCGCCTCAGCGCCATCGCGGAATCGGCGGAGTCGGCGAAGCTCAGCGTGCTGCGGCTCATCTGGAATTCATTCAGAAGCGCTTCGGGCGCATACGCGATGCCGGCTCCCTGGGCGATCAGATAATTGCAGCCGTCGGAGAGATGATCCCCGATCCGACCCGGGACGGCGAACACGTTCTTTCCCTGCTGCAGGGCAAAGTCCACGGTCAGATTCGTTCCGGAACGGAGCTTTGCCTCCACGACGAGCACGAGATCGGCGAACGCGCTGATCAGACGGTTGCGGGCGGCGAACTGGCGGCCGATCGGCGGCGACCCGGGCTTCAGCTCCGACAGGACGCCGCCGGATTCGATGAGCTGCCGGTAGAGGGGCTCGTTGGCCGGAGGATAGCAGACATCCGGACCGGATCCGAGTACGCCGAAGCTGCGACCGCCCGCCCGGAGTGCACCTTCCTGCGCATAACCGTCGACGCCGACGGCCATCCCGCTGATGATCTGGATTCCCCTTGAGGCCAGCGCGCTTCCGAATTCCGCGGCGATCCGGTGACCGTACGGGCTGCACATCCGCGATCCGATGATCGCACAGGCTGGCTGGTCGTCGCGAGGCAGATCCCCGATGAAGTAGAGGGCGTGCGGCATGGAGGGAAGTCCCTTCAGGCGGTCCGGCCAGTCTGTGTCGGTGTCCCGGATACACCGGACTGCAGGGTGAAAATCCGCGGACGCGCTGTCGGCGAATGCATTTCTTTCTTCTGTCATTTCGCTGATCCCTTTCGATTATGTTCTGCGGCGGGTGACTCACGGATACGGATTTCTCCCGGTCCGGCGCAGCTTCCGCGTTTCCCTTCTGCTGCGTTTATGATAGCATACGGTAGACCAGCGCTTCCTCTGCGTGCCTTCCGAGTATGACATCCGAGCCGTCCAGATCGGCGATGGTGCGCGCAACACGAAGCACCCGGTGGTATCCGCGGGCGCTGAGCGCAAAGCGCCGGAAGGACGAGGAAAGAATCCGTTCCGCCTGCTCATCCGTCACGCAGAATTCGGGGATCCGGCCGGCCGGAATCTCCGAGTTGAAATGCCAGGAGACGGACGCAAAACGGTCCGCCTGGATCAGCCGCACGGTCTCCGCTCTCTTCCGCATGGAAGAAGAGGATTCGCCGTCCGGCGAGCGGGCGGTCAGGTCGTCATAGCTTACCGGACTCAGCTCGATGCACAGATCGATCCGGTCGAGCAGCGGTTTTGAGATCCGCCCCATGTAGGACCGGATGTCCGCCTGCGTGCAGGTGCAACGGCTGAGATCCGGGTAATAGCCGCAGGGGCAGCGGTTCATCGCGGCCAGCAGGAGAAAGCTGGCCGGAAAGCGGAAGCTGCCGGTCGCTCTTGAGATGACGATTTCCCGGTCCTCCAGGGGCTGCCGTAGAATTTCCAGGGCCTGCCTTGAGAATTCCGGCATTTCGTCCAGAAAGAGCACGCCTCTGTGAGCCAGTGTGATTTCGCCGGGGCGCGGAATCTTTCCGCCGCCGGCCAGCGCCTGAGGCGAGATGGTGTGATGGGGATGGCGGTAAGGCCTTCTCCGGATGACCGGGTGTTCCGGGTCCAGCAGACCGGCGATGCTGTAGATCTGCTCGATCTCCAGCTGTTCGTCTCCGGTCAGCCGGGGTAGGATGGAGGGGACGCGGCGGGCGATCATGGTCTTGCCCGATCCGGGCGGCCCGGCGAGCAGCAGATTATGAAAGCCGGCGGCCGCGATCAGGGCGGCCCGTCTGGCGAAGGACTGGCCGCGTATATCCCGGAAATCCGGCGCCGTCCCTTCCTCATCGCCGCTGTCCTTTTCTTCGGGGAGAGGCGGCGCCGTTCCGTTCCGGAGGTATTCGACGGCCTCGTGGATGGTCTTTACCCCTACTACCGTGATGCCGTCTACGGAAAGAGCCTCGCGTGTATTGCCGGAAGGAACGATCAGTGCGCGCAGGCCTTCCTTCCGTGCACGGATCGCGATGGGAAGGACGCCGCTGATCGGATTGACGCCTCCGTTCAGACTGAGCTCTCCGACGGCCATCAGACCGTCCAGCGAGGAGGCGGGGATCTGTCCGGCCGCAGCGATGACGGTCAGGGCGATGGGGAGATCATAGAGAGAGCCGCTTTTCGGCACATCGGCCGGGGAGAGGTTGACCGTGATCCGGCGCGCGGGAAGCGTGATCCCGCTGTTGCGGAAGGCCGTACGGATCCGGTCCTCCGATTCCCGGATCTGCGCGCTCAGATAGCCGACCATGACGAAGCAGGGAAGACCGTCGCTGATGTCGGCCTCTACGGTGATCGGAAGGATATCAAGGCCGAAGACGGCGGCGGAGCGGATGCGGTTGTACATTTTCGTCACCTCGCAGGAAGGAGAGCGGCCGCTCCCCGGATGTGCATGGAGTATAGCCTTCCGCTTCATTCCTGTCTATAAGAGTGCGACGATTCGATCCGATATGATTAATATTCGGATAAAAAATGATATCGGAAGCGGACAGAGGCGGCAAAATCGTCTTGCACGCCTTTTCCTTTTGCTGTATAGTTTCTAGGACTGAAATCAAGCAGGAATGAGATGGAGGCACGTGTTGGCAAAGAATCTGGTCATCGTGGAGTCGCCGGCCAAGGTGAAGACGATCCGTAAGTTTCTCGGCTCGCGCTACGATGTGGAAGCGTCCATGGGCCATGTCCGGGATCTGCCGAAGAGTCAGCTCGGCATTGACGTGGAACATGACTTTGAACCGAAATATATCACGATCCGAGGGAAAGGAGATCTGCTTGCCAGACTCCGCCGTGAAGCGAAGAACGCGGATCATGTGTTTCTCGCGACCGACCCCGACCGGGAGGGAGAGGCGATTTCCTGGCATCTTGTCACGGCGCTGAATCTCGATCCGAAGAAGATGCGCCGGATCACCTTCAATGAGATCACGAAAAACGCGGTTCGTACCTCCCTCAAGAATCCCCGGGACATCGATATGAATCTTGTCAACGCCCAGCAGGCGCGGCGCGTGCTGGACCGTCTCGTGGGCTATGAGATCAGTCCCGTCCTCTGGAAAAAGGTGAAGCGCGGGCTTTCCGCCGGCCGGGTCCAGTCGGTGGCGCTCCGGATCATCGCACGGCGGGAGAAGGAGATCGCGGACTTCATTCCGTCCGAGTACTGGACGCTTGACGCCCTGCTTCAGGTTCCCGGACAGAAGAAGCCGCTGGAGGCGAAGTTCTTCGGGACGGACAGGAAGATGACCGTCTCCTCGAAGGAAGAAATGGACCGTATTGTCCGGGAGCTGGAGCAGGCGGATTTTACTGTTTCCGAGCTCCGCAGGGGAGAACGGGTGAGGAAGCCGCCGCTTCCCTTCACGACGAGCACGCTTCAGCAGGACGCCTCGAACCGGCTCGGCTTCTCGACATCGAAGACGATGCGTGTCGCCCAGCAGCTCTATGAAGGCGTTGATCTCGAAGGCGAAGGAACGGTCGGTATCATCACATACCTGCGCACCGACTCCACGCGTGTCGCAGGCGAGGCGGAGACGGCGGCCGAAGCCTTCATCACGGAGCAGTACGGAGCGGAATACTACGGACATCCGCAGGGAACGAATCATAACCGCAACGCCCAGGACGCCCACGAGGCGATCCGGCCGACGGACATCCGGCGGACACCGGCCTCCGTCCGTGATTCGCTGTCGAGAGAACAGTTCCGCCTGTATCAGCTGATATGGCGCCGGTTCGCGGCCAGCCGTATGGCCGCGGCCGTCTATGACACCGCCCAGGTGAAAATCGCGGGCGGGCCGTATACGTTTACGGCTTCCGCGTCGCGGATCCGTTTCGCGGGGTTCCTTGACGTCTATGCCGCGGAGGATGAGGAGAAGAGCGCCTCCGGCATGATGCTGAAAAACCTTGAGAAAGGGATGAAGCTGGAGATGACGGAGCTTCGGCCGGAGCAGCACTTCACGCAGCCTCCGGCTCATTTTACGGAGGCATCCCTTGTCCGGACACTTGAGGAGAAGGGAATCGGACGTCCCAGCACATACGCGCCGACGATTTCCACGATTCTCGCCCGGCATTATATCACCAAGGAGCAGAAGAATCTCTATCTGACAGAGCTGGGCGAGGTGGTCGACGGCATCATGCTGAAGGCGTTCCCCCAGATCGTCGATGAGAATTTCACGGCCAACCTTGAGACGCTGCTGGACGGTGTCGCGATGGGACGGGTTGACTGGAAAACCATCGTGCGCAATTTCTACCCGGATCTGGAGGAAGAGGTCAGCCGGGCAAAGGAAGAACTCGCCGAAGTGAAGATCGAGGACGAGGAGACCGATGTGGTCTGCGAAAACTGCGGACGGCATATGGTGATCAAGTACGGTCCGCACGGCAAGTTTCTCGCGTGCCCGGGATTTCCGGAGTGCCGGAACACCAAACCGTACTTCGAGAAGGTCGGCGTCCGGTGTCCCCTGTGCGGCGGTGAAGTGGTGCTGAAGCGGACCCGAAAGGGACGCCGGTACTACGGCTGTGAAAACAACCCCGCCTGTACGTTTATGTCGTGGTCAATGCCGGTGGAAAAAAGCTGTCCGAAATGCGGCCATTATATGATCAGAAAGGGCAGCAAGATCGTATGCTCGGATCCTTCCTGCGGTTATTCGGAAGATGTCTGATAATTTCAAAATAATTCTGAATCGACTTGTATGATCTGACTGTTTATGCTATAGTCGAATTGTCAAATTGGATCGGTCAGAGTGGATATTTGCAGAACCAGTCAGCCTTGGACGCGGCGGCACGCGGCTTCGACACGCCGGACCGGACGCTCTTCCTGTCCGTCGGAAGGGAGATGCAGGTCTTCCGGTGCGCGGGGCAGGCCCTTCCGGTGTCCGCGGACGACGATAATACAGCCGGCAGGACCGGACGGCACGTCTTCGCATCCCGGTCAGACGGATTCAGTTAGAAAGGAGTGAACATGAGCGTACAGCTGCTGGACAAGACACGAAAGATCAATAAGCTGCTGCATAACACGAGCACATCGAAGGTTGTGTTCAATGACATCTGCTCCGTGCTCGTCGAAACGCTTTCCTCCAACATTCTTGTCATCAGCAAGAAGGGCAAGGTGCTCGGAGTCGGCAAGTGCGAGGGCGTGGAAGAACTCAGCGAGATGATCACCAGCGAGATCGGAAGTTTTGTGGACAGTCTGCTGAATGAGCGTTTTCTCGGCGTGCTCTCCACCAAGGAAAATGTGAATCTGGCGACACTGGGCTTCACGGGAGAGGGCGTGGAGCACTATACGGCCATTATCAACCCGATCGAGATTGCCGGCGAACGCCTCGGAACGGTGTTCAGCTACCGCTCCTCAGCGCAGTATGACATCGATGACATCATCGTCAGCGAGTACGGGACGACTGTGGTCGGACTGGAGATGATGCGGTCCGTTGATGAGGAGAATGCAGCCGAAACCCGGAAGCATCAGGTGGTCAAGTCCGCCTTCTCCACACTGTCCTTCTCCGAGCTCGAAGCCATCATTCATATTTTCGATGAGCTGGACGGCAATGAAGGAATCCTGGTTGCCAGCAAGATTGCGGACCGGGTCGGCATCACCCGTTCCGTGATCGTCAACGCGCTGCGGAAGTTCGAGAGCGCCGGCGTGATCGAGTCCCGTTCCTCAGGAATGAAAGGCACCTATATCAAGGTGCTGAATGATTATATATTTGATGAGCTTGATGAGATCAAGCTGCATCGGGCAAAGAAATAAGCAGGAAAACGGTCCGGCCCGCTGTGCTCGGGCCGGATCGTTTCCGAAAGCATACAGCAAAAGAGGCTGCCGTTACAGGAACCGGAACCGCGACAGAATACGGGATCATCTTCGGATTCCCGCAGAAAGCGCTGTCCGTGTCCGGTGCGGCAGCCTTTTTTGCTGCCCGCGAAGGCAGATTCAGGCCGATACATCCGCCGCAGTCCGCCGGATTCCGGATCTTGCAGCGGCAGGGACCGCCGGAGCGGGAAGACGGACAGCCGCTGCACAATTTTTATGAAAATGGCTTGACATCCGGAAAAGCAGGTCGTATATTATGTCCTAGATGTTAGCACTCCAATAAATCGAGTGCTACCAAGATAGAAAATCTGAATTGTTTCTATAAAAAGGAGGCAGATTTTTATGAAGTTAGTACCGCTTAGCGACAGAGTCGTTCTGAAGGAACTCGAAGCTGAGGAGACGACCGCATCCGGAATCGTACTTCCGGGTCAGGCAAAGGAAAAGCCGCAGCAGGCTGAAGTAATCGCGGTTGGACCGGGCGGTGTCGTTGACGGCAAGGAAGTCGTCATGAATGTCAAGGTCGGGCAGAAAGTTATCTATTCCAAGTACGCGGGCACTGAAGTGAAGCTGGGCGAAGACAAGTATGTCGTCGTCAGACAGAACGATATTCTCGCTGTTGTGGAAGAGTAAATAAGGGAGGCTTACGGATATGGCAAAGCAGATTAAGTACGGTATTGAGGCAAGAGAAGCTCTTCTTGCCGGTGTCGATAAACTGGCGGATGTAGTCCGTGTGACGCTTGGACCGAAGGGCAGAAACGTTGTGCTTGAGAAGTCCTACGGCGCCCCGACGATCACCAACGACGGCGTGACGATCGCAAAGGAGATCGAGCTGGAGGACGGGTTTGAGAACATGGGCGCGCAGCTGATCCGCGAGGTCGCTTCCAAGACCAACGATGTGGCAGGCGACGGCACCACGACCGCGACGGTTCTGGCTCAGGCGATGGTTCACGAAGGAATGAAGAACCTCGCGGCCGGCGCAAATCCGATCATCCTGAGAAGAGGCATGCAGAAGGCAACGGATGCGGCGGTCAAGGCCCTTGTCGATATGAGCAAGCCGGTCAGCGGTAGAAAACAGATCGCGCGTGTCGCGGCTGTCTCCTCCGGTGACGATGAGGTCGGCGAGATGGTGGCGAACGCGATGGAGAAGGTCTCCAAGGACGGCGTCATCACCATCGAGGAATCCAAGACAATGCAGACCGAGCTCGATACCGTTGAAGGCATGGAGTTCGACCGCGGCTATATTTCCGCTTATATGTGCACGGACACCGAGAAGATGGAAGCCCGTCTGGAGGATCCGTACATCCTGATCGTCGACAAGAAGATCAGCAATATTCAGGATCTGCTTCCGGTGCTTGAGCAGATCGTGAAATCCGGTGCTCAGCTCCTGATCATCGCCGAGGATGTCGAGGGTGAGGCGCTGACGACCCTGATCGTCAACAAGCTCCGCGGAACCTTCAACGTGGTGGCAGTCAAGTCTCCGGGCTACGGCGACAGAAGAAAGGATATGCTGAAGGATATCGCGGTTCTGACCGGCGGTGTCGTTGTCTCAGACGAGCTCGGCATCGATCTCAAGGATGTCACGATGGATCAGCTCGGACGCGCGAAGTCCGTCAAGGTGACCAAGGAGAATACCGTCATCGTTGACGGCGAGGGAGACAAAAAGGCAATCGCTGACAGGGTTGCTCAGATCCGCAACCAGATTCAGGATACCAAGTCCGACTTCGATCGTGAGAAACTGCAGGAGAGACTGGCCAAGCTGGCCGGCGGCGTAGCCGTCATCCGTGTCGGCGCTCCGACCGAGACCGAGATGAAGGATAAGAAGTACCGTATGGAGGATGCGCTGAACGCGACCCGTGCGGCTGTGGAGGAAGGCATTGTCGCCGGCGGCGGCAGCTCTTATGTCCATGCGGCTGAGAAGCTGAACGAGCTGGTATCCGGCCTGAAGGGCGATGAGAAGACCGGTGCAGAGATCGTGCAGAAGGCGCTGGAAGCTCCTCTGTACAGAATCGCGGTCAACGCAGGCAAGGAAGGCGCCGTGATCGTCGATAACGTGAAGAAGGCGAAGAACGGGGAAGGCTACAACGCGCTGACAGATGAGTATGTCAATCTGGTGGATGCGGGCATTCTGGACCCGGTGAAGGTTTCCAGATCCGCACTTCAGAACGCCAACTCCATCGCCGCGACGCTGCTGACCACCGAGTCCGCGGTATCGATCATCAAGGAGAAGGAGCCGGCTGCGCCGCAGGGCGGCCAGGGCATGGGCATGATGTAATGCTCTGTCTGTCCGGACGAAGCGCCGGAAGCGGCATAAAAGTATCAGATGAAAAAAGGGAGGCTCACGGGAAAGTGGGTCTCCCTTTTTTCATCGCTGCGCCCGGCGGGATCTCGAATGGCGCGAAAGTGCCTGATACAGGCGCTTTTGCGGGGAGGACAACGGGTTGCGCCCCGGGTGCATAGGTGCTAAAATCTAATAAAATTCAGAAAGGAAAACCTGCCGCTTCATGCTGAGGCAGGAGGGACGATAAGATGGAAGATACCTTTATTGAGCTCGTACTGCCGAAGAAACCGACTCCGCTGGAGACAATGCGAAAACCGCTGCTGGTTCTGGTGACGGTGCTGCTGGCTGTGGCGGGCTTTTTCATTCATCCTTTTTTTATCATCGGACTGCTCGTCATGATCATCGTGGATTCAGTCGTTTTCCCGCGTTTCAATGTCGAATACGAATACTCCTATGTGAACGGCGAACTGGACATTGCCGCGATCTATTCCAAATCCAGCCGTAAGGAGCTTGCCCAGATTGATCTGACGGATGCGGAGTGCATTGCGCCGCTCGGTTCTCACGAACTGGATGCCTACGGCGACACGTTCAAAACGGTTGATTATTCGGTTCGTCAGGAATCCGTAAGACCCTTCGTGGCAGTCAAAGGAGGAGAAACAAAACAGAAGATTCTGGTCCAGCTGAACGATCCGATGCTGTCGGATCTGCGTACGCGCATGCCGAGAAAAGTGCATCCTGAATCATGAGGAATCCCATCGGCAGCCGTGTAAAGGCGGCGGCCGGTGTTTCCATTATAGAACCGGACGCAGAGCGGATACTCTCGCCGGTCTTTGCTTCAAATCAGGAAACCCCGTTAACCTGTGCATCATGGAGGTAAGGAATGGCAACAATTGTAGGCGACGGCATTACGTTTGATGATGTTCTGCTTGTACCGCAGTACAGTGAGTGTACGCCGAATATGGTGGATATTTCGACGCAGCTCACCAATCGGATCCGGCTGAATATCCCGATGATGAGCGCCGGGATGGACACGGTGACCGAGCACCGGATGGCGATTGCCATGTCAAGACAGGGCGGTATCGGGATCATTCACAAGAACATGAGCATCGAGGCGCAGGCTGAGGAAGTGGATATGGTCAAGCGCTCCGAGAACGGCGTCATAACGGATCCGTTTTCCCTGACACCTGAGCATACGCTGGGGGATGCCAACGCGCTGATGGCCAAATACCGTATTTCCGGCGTGCCGATTACGGAAGGGAAAAAGCTGGTCGGGATCATCACCAACCGGGACCTGAAATTCGAGGAGGATATGACCCGCCCGATCCGCGAGCGCATGACGTCGGAGAATCTGATCACGGCCAAGGAGGGCGTGACGCTGGAGGAGGCGAAGAAAATCCTCGCCGCCGCCCGGAAGGAGAAGCTTCCGATCATCGATGAGGAGGGAAATCTCAAGGGACTGATCACGATCAAGGATATCGAGAAGCAGATCAAGTATCCCCTGTCCGCAAAGGATTCACAGGGCCGCCTGCTCTGCGGAGCCGCCGTGGGCATCACGAAGAACGTCATGGATCGGGTCCAGGCTCTCTTTAATGCCCATGTGGATGTCATTGTGGTGGATTCGGCTCACGGACATTCGAAAAATATCATCAGCACAGTCAGAGAGATCAAGGATGCCTTCCCGGAACTTCAGCTGATTGCGGGCAATGTGGCGACGGAAGCCGGAGCGGCCGCGCTCTTCGAGGCCGGCTGCGACGCGGTGAAGGTCGGTATCGGCCCGGGCTCCATCTGCACCACGCGGATCGTCGCGGGCATCGGGGTGCCGCAGATCACCGCTGTGATGGAGTGCGCGAAGGCGGCTGAGAAGTACGGAAGGCCGATTATCGCCGACGGCGGTATCCAGTACTCCGGCGATATGACGAAGGCGCTGGCCGCGGGCGCGAACGTCTGCATGATGGGAAGCATTTTTGCCGGCTGCGACGAGGCGCCCGGAGATTTCGAATTGTTTCAGGGAAGAAAATTCAAGGTCTACCGCGGGATGGGGAGCATCGCCGCGATGGAAGCGGGCAGCCGCGACCGCTACTTCCAGACAGACGCCAAGAAGCTGGTTCCGGAAGGCGTGGAAGGCCGCGTGGCGTACAAGGGATCCGTTGAGGATACGGTATTCCAGCTGGTGGGCGGAATCCGCTCCGGCATGGGCTACTGCGGAGCAAAGGACATTCCGACGCTGCAGAAAACGGCGCAGTTCGTGAAAATATCCGCCGCTTCACTCAAGGAGTCACATCCTCATGACATTCATATCACAAAGGAAGCTCCGAACTATTCGGTGGACAATAACTGATCGGGAAGAGAAACGCGAAGCCGGCCGCCATGAAATTACGGCGGCCGGCAGGGTACGAAAGGCACGGACGGGGCGGCGCCTGCCCGCATCCGGATCCGCGGGAACGGTACCGCCAGACAGGTTGCTTCCGGCGATGATTCTCATGACCGGATGTCGCGGATCGCTTTGATATAGGGAAGAAGACGGCGGTTTCTGGAAGCGTCCAGACCCAGCTGAACATATTCACGGAAAAGCTCGTCCTCGCGGAACTGCTTCAGCAGAAGCGATTCGCCGACGGTCATGTATTTGCGGCGCCTCAGGGCGGCCGGTGACTGATCCTCGGTCAGCGCCTCGACGGGAATGCCGAACATATCGGCCAGACGCTTCAGATGAGGCTCCCGCGGATAACTGACCATCCGGATCCATGAATTGAGTGTTGTGACCTTGATACCGGCTTTTTCAGCGGCTTCCTTTTCGGTCATATGATTAACCGCCAGATAGTCAAGGATATTCCCGGCGAGGATTTCTTTCCTCCCGCGTTCCTTCATTTCCATCGTTGCGCTCCACATCCGGGCTGAATAGAATGATAAGTTCAAATTTCTGTACATTAAAAAATATATATTTTGAGTGGATACTCCGTCCCCAGATGGGACGGAAGTTCCCCGGAGCGGAGGGGAAGAAAACCATTTAAAATGGAAACCGCTGCATTGGCATCCGAAAGTAAAGAGGGGTGAGTAGGATGATGCCAAAAATTTCACTGAAGGCCGCGCGCGTCAATGCCGAGATGACGCAGGACGATGTGGCTCGCGTCCTGCACAGAACGAAGCAGACGATCGTCAACTGGGAAAACGGAATGACGGATATCCGATACACGGATTTGAAGGCCCTTTCGGATCTGTACCAGATGCCGATCGAGTATCTCCGGATACCGGAACGCAGGCAGGCCAGAAAAGGAGGAAGAGCGTGATAAAACAGAATCTGCCGGAACTTCTGAGCATGAATGAATACCCGGGCCGGGGACTCGCGATCGGGCTGACACCGGACGGACGGAAGGCGGTGATCGTCTATTTCATCATGGGACGGAGTGAGAACTCGAGGAACCGCATTTTCGTCGAGGACGGTGAAGGCATCCGTACGCAGGCCTTCGACGAGTCGAAGATGGAGGATCCGAGTCTGATCATCTATGCGCCGGTCCGCGTGCTGGGCAGCAAGACGATCGTCACGAACGGTGATCAGACGGATACGATCTTTGAAGGACTCGACAGCCAGAAGACCTTTGAGCAGTCACTTCGCGCCCGTCGCTTCGAACCGGACGGGCCGAACTATACACCCCGGATCTCCGGTGTGCTGCACCGCCTTGAAGACGGCTCCTTCAACTACGCCATTTCGATTCTGAAGAGCGCCGACGGCCGGCCGGAGTCGGATCAGCGATTCACTTTCTCCTATGCGCCTGCGCTTCCGGGCGAGGGCCATTTCATCAGCACTTATATGGGAAACGGGAATCCTCTTCCGAGCTTTGAGGGCGAGCCGGTCCGGATCGCCGTGGAAGATGATCTTGACGGATTCACGGAACGGATCTGGAACGGGTTGAATCCGGATAACAGGGTTTCGCTGTTTACCCGCTTCATCAATCTTTCCGACGGCACGTATGAGAGCCGCATTGTGAATAAGAACCATTGACCGGACGACGGGTCCGGCATGCCGGACGGCAGCATTTTCCTGATGGAAAAAAGTGCACGGGTATGCCGGATCCGTCTGTTTCATGTTAAAATAAAAATGCAGAAGGCAACGAACGCACGAGGAGGATGAATACAGAATGAAAGATCTTGCTCTTAAATACGGCTGCAACCCGAACCAGAAGCCGTCCCGCATCTTCGTGAACGATGGACGCGATCTTCCGATCCGGGTGCTGTCGGGCCGTCCCGGTTACATCAATTTCATGGATGCGCTGAACGGGTGGCAGCTTGTTTCGGATTTGAAACGTGCGACCGGACTTCCCGCGGCGGCTTCCTTCAAGCATGTCTCGCCTGCCGGCGCCGCGGTGGGGCTCCCGCTGACCGATACGCTGAAGAAAATCTATTTTGTGGACGATATGGGCGATCTCTCCCCGCTGGCCTGCGCCTACGCGAGGGCGAGAGGTGCGGACAGGATGAGTTCCTTCGGTGATTTTGTCTCGCTGAGCGACATCTGCGACAGGGATACCGCTTCCGTCATCCGCCGGGAGGTATCTGACGGCGTGATCGCGCCGGGGTACACGGATGAGGCTCTGGCAATCCTGAAAGAGAAGAAGAATGGCAATTACACGGTGATCGAGATCAATCCGGACTATCAGCCGGCGCCCCTTGAGCACAAGGATGTATTTGGCATCACCTTCGAGCAGGGCCGGAATGATCTTGTGATCGATGAGAAAATGCTTGAGAATGTGGTGACAAAGAACCGGACGATTCCGGAGGCGGCAAAGCGGGATCTGGTGGTTTCCCTGATCACGCTGAAATACACCCAGTCCAACTCGGTCGCCTACGCGAAGGACGGCCAGGCGATCGGCGTCGGTGCCGGTCAGCAGTCCCGCGTGCACTGTGTCCGGCTGGCGGGGAGCAAGGCGGACAACTGGATGCTCCGTCAGAGCCCGAAGGTGCTGGAGCTGCCATTCGTGGACGGAATCCGGCGGGCGGACAGAGACAACGCCATCGATGTCTACATCGGCAATGAGTACGAAGATGTGCTCCGGGACGGCGCGTGGCAGAGAGTGTTCCGGGTAAAGCCCGATGCCTTTACCGCGGAAGAGAAGCGGGCATGGCTCGATCAGCAGACGGATGTTTCCCTCGGATCGGACGCCTTCTTCCCGTTCCCGGACAACATTGAACGCGCGAGAAAATCCGGCGTCCGTTATATCGCCGAGCCGGGCGGATCGGTCCGTGACGATGCTGTGATCGACTGCTGCGACCGCTACGGAATCGCGATGGCCTTTACCGGCATCCGCCTGTTCCATCACTGATAGAATGAGCCCGGAAAAAAGCGGACCGCATCCGTCTTTTTCCGGTCCGACTGAGAGGGGAGGCCTTTCATGCTGGCGAACTTGAAGGAGGTTCTGGTTCCTGCGGAAGCGGGACATTACTGTGTCGGTCATTTTGACGTTCTGACACTGGAGATGGCGCGCGCTGTGATCGCAGCCGCGGAGGAGGCGGACGCGCCGGTGATTCTCGGAATTGAGGAGAGCCAGCTGTCAATCTGTCCGCTGGACGAATTTGCCGCTTTTGTGCTTCCGATGGCGAGGAAGGCTGCGGTGCCTGTTGCGGTGCATTTTGATCACGGGCAGACCTTTGCCCGCTGTATTGAAGCGCTTAAGCTGGGATTCACGTCGGTGAATTTTGACTGTTCAAGGGATGTGCTGGAGGTCAATGCGGCGAAGGTCTCGGAGATGGTCCGTACGGCCCATGCATTCGGAGCGGCCGTAGAGGCGGAACTGGGCCATACGCCGGAAGCGGAGGAGCTGCGTTCCGGCGCCGCGGAACTTACGGATCCCGCACAGGCGGCGGATTATGTGAAGGAAACGGGGATCGATGCGCTTGCGATCGCCGTCGGCACGGCCCACGGCCAGTATCTGGAAACGCCGAAGCTGGATTACAATCGAATCCGGGCGATCGCGGAAGCCGCGAAGGTTCCCCTTGTTCTGCACGGAGGTTCCGGTCTTTCGGATACGGCGATCCGGGAGGCTATCGCAAGCGGGATCTCGAAGATCGACATTTTTACCGATATCAATCTTGCCTGCTGTCAGGGGGCGATTCAGGCATACAATGACGGAATCCACACGATCAGCGAGATGATTCCGTATGAGGAGCATGCGGTGCGGGTTGTAGCGGCGGAAAAAATCCGCCTGTTCGGAAACCGGACCTGACGATGATGAAGTGAAGCAGGAAAAAGGTGCTGCCGCCCGGCATAAAGCCGGGCGGCAGCACCTTTATTCTTCCATGATTCCCGCAGCCGTCCATTCTTCTTTACAGACGAAATGCCGCGGTATCGATCCATTCAGATCTCGAAAATCCAGCCTTCCGGCGCTTCGATGCGGCCCATCTGGATGCCGGTCAGCGTGTCGTAGAGCTTCTGGATCTTCGGGCCCATCTTCTCCATGCCGCTGGGGAAGTTGATCACCTTGCCGTGATCGACAATCCGGCCCACCGGCGAGATGACGGCCGCCGTGCCGCAGAGGCCGGCTTCCTCGAATTCCGGCAGCTCCGTGAACGGGACCACCCGCTCCTCGACCTCCATGCCGAGATAATGCTCCGCGACATATTCAAGGGAACGTCTCGTGATGGACGGGAGGATGGAATCCGATTTGACCGTGATGAATTTGTTCCCCTTGATGAAGATGATGTTCGCGCCTCCGGTTTCCTCCACGTTGGTGCGGGTGGCGGAATCCGGATACAGATTGTCCGCGAAGCCCTCTCTGTGCGCGATGACGATCGGGTGCAGGCTCATCGCGTAGTTGAGCCCGGCCTTGATGTGACCCGTTCCGTGAGGTGCCGCGCGGTCGAAGTCCGGAACTTTCAGCTGAATCGGTTTGGCGCCGCCCTTGAAATACGGACCTACCGGTGTGGTCAGAATACGGAACTGATATTCGTCAGCCGGTTTCACGCCGATGACGGCGTTGGAGCCGAACATATACGGACGGATGTACAGCGTCGCGCCGGAACCGTAGGGCGGAACCCAGCTCTCATTGGCTTTTACGACCTCTCTGACGGCCTCGACAAAGCGATCCTCCGGGAACGGCGGCATTTCCAGCCGTTTCGCGGAATCGACCATACGCTGCGCGTTCAGGTCCGGGCGGAAGCAGACCGTACGGCCGTCCTCCGTCGTATAGGCTTTCAGTCCCTCGAATACGGACTGAGAGTATTGAAGCACAGCGGCGCACTCGGAAATCGTGACGGTGTGGTCTGATGTAAGGCCGCCCTCATCCCATGCGCCGTTCTTATAGTTCGAGACGTAGCTCGCGGACGTTTCGAGATAGCCGAAACCGAGCTTGTCCCATTCGATATGCTGCTTCTCCATAAATCAAGCCTCCCATGCTCAATCGTTCCGGTCCCTTCCGAAGGAAGGCGCGCGGAACCTGACTGCGGAACAGTTTCTAATTATAAACGCCCCTGCGCCGATGTCAAATAACCGCTCTACTTTCGGCAGTATTTTCGCAGATAGTACATATAGATGCAGAGTGATACGATTCCCGTCGTGATCGAGACATATCCCATAACGGGCAAATGCGGGAACACCAGCAGCAGAATCTCGACGACCAGCAGCACGCAGCAGAACACCAGCGATGCGCGGTCTGTCTTCTTCCGGTCATAGTCACGGTTCGGATCCCGGCCGGAACCGCTGCCGAACAGCGAGCTGACCTTGTCTCCGTTGCCGGTGGCAAACAGCACGATGAAGACGGCGAGGAAGACGATGATGATGATATCCCAGGCTCTCATGTCCATAAAGCTGACTCCTCCTTTCATTCGAAAGGCTGGCCGTTCCGGACCGGACGGAAGTATCCGGACGGAGGATCCGCGGGGATTTCCGTTCCGCGGACGGCTGCCTTTCCATTTTAACCCAGAAGGACTGCCGGACGCAATATTTCCGGCCGGAGCGCAGGGAGGCATTTCCTGCGAAAGCTGTTTGACAGAGCGGAACGGGATCGGTATGATAAGAACACAAAGGACAGAGGACGCTCTCTGCGTCCGTTTGAGCAGGCATTCATGAATTTATACGAAGCGATCTTTTTACGACAGTCGGTCAGACAGTTCTCCATGACACCCGTGCCGCCCGAGGTGCTTTCCCGGATCGGCACATTCTATGAGCATACAGCACCGCTTTTCCCGGGGATCCATACGGAAATCGGCATCACGGAGAATACGGAAGGCAGACACCTTCTGACGGGGTTCTTTGGCATTCAGGCTCCATATTACCTGACATTTTATTCGGAAATACGTGACCGCGCTGAGATGAACGCGGGCTATATCTGCGAGCAGCTGAGCCTCTATATGATGACACTGGGACTCGGAAGCTGCTTTATTGGAAATGCAGTCCTCAGAGGCGCGCCGCAGGAGAGAGAGGGGAAGCATCTGGTCATCGTGATGGCCTTCGGTCTCCCGAAGGGGCCGCTATTAAGGCGGGCCGGCGAGGCGAAACGTCTGCCGACCAGGGAGCTCTGTGTATTCAAGGATCAGCCCACGCACTGGATGACGCAGGTCATCGAGGCGGCACGGCTGGCTCCGTCCTGGCAGAACAGCCAGCCATGGCGGTTCGTGGTGGTGGGAAGCCGGATTCACATTTTTTCGAAGAAGGACGCGATGGACCGGCCGAAGAAATGGATGGAGTTCAGCTTCGGCGTGATGTTCTCGCATATCGCGGTGGCATCGGAGGAGCTCTGGCTGGAAGTGGATCTGATCCGGCTGGAGAATGTCAGCCAGAAAAATTTTCGAAACAATCAGTATGTGCTGAGCGCGATTGTCGAATCCCATATGCTGGGGGAGGATTCCGCCTTCCCGTCCGGATCCGGCAGCTGACCTTCGGCCGTCCTTCGGGGCGGTCTTTTTTGTACAGAAGAGGCCCGACGGTATCAGGCAGTGGAAAGATCGCCTGATGATTTAATGACTAAATGATTTACAGAAACACAAAAAAGAATGATATTTGCTTGACAAATCCGGCTGTGGTGATATGATCGAATCAGTGTTAGCACTCATTTAATTATAGTGCTAACAGAACAGGAGGCAGAACATGAGTACAAGCAGTATGATCCTTGCATTTTACAATACGGTTCTTCTGCCGGATGTGGAGTATCGCCTGAGCCTTGAGGAAATTTCCGAGGCGGAAAAAAGCCGGGTCAAGATAGATGACGGACATGTGGTGCTGATGCCGCTGAAGGAAGCGAAGAAGCGCGAAGAGCTGACAGCGGATGACTTCTACGCGCTGGGTGTCGAGGCGGAGGTTCTGGATATCAGTGAAGGACCGATGGGGACGTTTCTCCACGCCCGGACACGAGGCAAGGTGAGGTCGCTGTCTGTCGAAACCGGAGCGGATGTGCTGGAGGGCACGTTTGAACCGGTTGAGGAAGTGATGGATGTCACCTACGTCGGAGAGAAAACGCTGCTCGATACACTGAAGAAGACGACCACGGAGGTGGCGTCGAAGATCAAGGGCGGAGACTATGCGATCGAATACCTGAAGAACCTCAAGTCGGTGAACGAATACGCGGCGGTCTTCTGCCAGTTCTTCGACATGACGGCGGAGGAAAAGTATGAGCTGCTGGAGACAGGATCCTTCCGGGAACGCGGGAAGCTGATTCTCGAGGCGGTCAAGCGGTTCAAGGGTGCCATTGACCTTCAGGTCGATCTTCAGAGCGCGGATGATCCGGAGGGGATCGCCTACAAGAAGGCGGCCATCAAAAAGCAGATGAACCTGCTCGAGAAAGAGCTGAAGGAAATGGAGCCGGAACGGGAGGAGGATGAGGACTCCTTCGAGAAGAGAATCGAGGCTTCCGGCATGCCGGATAACGTCCGGAAGGAGGTGGAGCGCGTGCTCCGCCGCTTCGAACAGGAGCCGACGAACGGAGCGGAGTACAATTCGCTGTATAATTATCTCGATTTCGTCACGACGCTGAAGTGGAAGGTGGAGAAGCAGGATCCAATCGATCTGAAAAAGGCGCGCAAGATCATGGACCGGGACCATTACGGCCTCGATAAGGTAAAGGAGAGAATTCTGCAGCATCTGGCTGTGATGTCGCTCAATGAGCATGCGGACGCGCCGGACCAGAAGGGATCGATCCTGCTGCTGGTCGGAGCTCCCGGCACAGGCAAGACAAGTATGGGACGGTCTGTCGCGGAGGCACTCGGCCGGAAGTATGTCCGGATTTCCCTCGGCGGAATCCGTGACGAGGCGGAGATCCGCGGACACCGCAGAACCTACATCGGCGCGATGCCCGGACGGATTATGGAAGGCATCAAGCGCTCCGGGTCGATGAACCCGGTGGTCGTGCTGGACGAAGTGGACAAGATCAAGTCAAGCTTCGACGGCGATCCCTCCGCAGCACTGCTGGAGGCGCTGGATCCGGAGCAGAACGCGACCTTCGAAGACCACTATGTGGACCTGCCGTACGATCTCTCCCATGTCTTTTTCATCTGTACCGCCAACACATGGGATACGATTCCCCAGCCGCTGCTGGACCGGATGGAGGTAATCGAGCTCGCCGGATACACGCCGGCCGAGCATTTCCATATAGCAAAGGAGCATCTTGTCCCCCAGGCGCTGCATGAGACCGGTCTTTCAAAGAAGGATATCCGCTTCACGGACGGCGCGCTGCGAAAGATCATTTCCGATTATACGATGGAAGCCGGCGTCCGGGGACTGAAGAAGCAGCTTCTGGCCGTCTGCCGGAAAGCAGCCGTCCGGATCGTGGAGGGAAGGATCGGCGACGGCAGCGGGAAGGAAGAGGCGCCGGAAGCAGGTCCGGTGATCGTCCGGGAGAAGAACCTCGAGGAATTTCTGGGGCGGAAGAAGGTCAGCCACGACCGGGTGATGAAAGCCAATCCGGCTGGCGTCGTCACCGGACTTGCCTGGACGCAGGCTGGCGGTGAGATTCTCTTCATCGAGTCGGTGGCAATGAACGGAACCGGTCAGATTCATCTCACCGGTCAGATCGGCGACGTGATGAAGGAGTCGGCGGAGACGGCCGTCTCTCTGGTCCGCAGCATGTTTATGGACAGCGGCCTCGATTTCGCCAAGCGGGATATCCATATTCACATCCCGGAAGGAGCGGTGCCGAAGGACGGACCCAGCGCCGGCATCACGATGTTCACCGCGGTGACCTCGCTTGTCACAGGCATTCCGGTTGATCCGCGGCTCGCGATGACGGGCGAGATCTCGCTGCGCGGCCAGGTGCTGCCGATCGGCGGGCTTCCGGAGAAGCTGATGGCCGCCAACCGGGCCGGCATCCGCAAGGTCCTGATTCCGAAGGAGAATGCACGCGACCTCGAAGACGTGCCGGAGGAAGTACGCAGGGAGCTGGAGATTATTCCGGTGTCCACGGTACGGGACGTGATCCGCGAAGCGCTGCACGTCCGGCTGCCCGAAGCGGATCAGCATCCTTTCGGGATGGTGGAGCTTCAGAAAGTGTCGGTGCCCCGCCTTGCGCAGGCAGCGGAGGAGGCGGCAAAGCCGGCTTCGGGAAGTGTTTAACAATTTGAACAGTGTGTGAATTGTTTCTTTTGTCTGCAGTCAGAGGCGGTTTATCTCTTGGGAGATAAACCGCTTTATGCTATAATACCCACGTTTGATTAATCTACCTTTCCGTAAAACCGGGCTTTTGCGAGACGGAATTGCGGTCGGCGGAAGGACAGGGTGTACAGCATTGGGTGACACAGAGAATAAAAACAAAGAAAAAGGCAGACATAAAGGAAAAGCGGGGAGGACGGTACTGTCCGTTCTGTTCCCGATTTTTACCTTTCTCGGCATGATTGCCGTGCTGTCTCTCCGCTGGGTTCTGTCCCAGTGGAGCGGTCTTACGATGGATGAAATCATCTATCAGCTGGAGGCGCCGCTGGAAGGCACGGGAAACAATATGGTGCCTGACTATATGATCAAGTGCCTCGTTCCGGCGCTGGTCTGTACGGCTGCGGCGGTTCTGCTGCTGATGGCGCGCAGAAAGAAGGCGCATTACAGCCGGATCGCCGGCATCGGCCTCGCGGCGATGGCGGGCGTGCTCGTCTTTTCGGTGGTCTATTTCGGCCGCGAAGTGAAGCTGCTGGACTACATCCGGGACCGGAACACCAAGTCGGACTTTATCGAGAACCATTATGTGGATCCGTCGAAGGTGGAGCTCACGTTTCCGAAAAAGAAGCGGAATCTGGTTCAGATCTATATGGAATCCACCGAAGTGACGTTCGCGGACAAGGCCGAAGGCGGCGATTTTGATCAGAATGTGATTCCGGAAATTACAAAGCTCGCGCAGGAGAACGAAGACTTCGCGGGCACAGACAGGAAAAAGCTGAACGGCGGTCTGGCGCTTCCGGGCGCGACCTGGACGATGGGCGCGATTTTCGGCATGGCATCGGGACTCCCGCTCAACATCGACATCGAGCGGAACTCCATGTCCGCGATGACAAGCTTCTTCCCGCAGATCACGACGATGGGAGACCTGCTGAAGGACGAAGGGTACCGGCAGGTCTTCGTGCTCGGATCGGACGCCACGTTCGGCGGCCGGCGGCTGTATTTTCAGCAGCACGGCGATTTTGAGATCCGTGACTATGTCTACGCCAAGGAGAAGGGGATCATTCCGGAGAACTACAAGGTCTGGTGGGGGATGGAGGACGAGAAAACCATCGCGATGGCGAAGGATACGCTGACGGAGCTCGCCTCCGGAGACCAGCCGTTCAACCTGACGCTTCTCACGGTGGACACGCATTTCCCGGACGGGTATGTCTGCGAGCTTTGCGGCGACACTTTCGATGATCAGTACTCGAACGTCTTCGCCTGCTCAAGCAGGCAGATCTCCGAACTGGTGAAATGGATTCAGCAGCAGGACTGGTACGACAACACGACGATCATGATCACCGGCGATCACCCCACGATGGACGCTGATTACTGCGCGAAGGTGCCGGATTCCTATTCCCGCCGCACCTATACCTGCTACATCAACGCGGATGCGAAGGCGAGCGATCCGGAACAGCGCCGGGATTTCTCCACTTTCGACAACTTCCCCACGACGCTGGCGGCGCTGGGCGTCAAGATCGAGGGCAACCGGCTGGGGCTTGGTGTCAATCTCTTTTCAGATGAGAAGACCCTTCTGGAAACGTACGGAGATGATGCGGTCAAGGCGGAGGTTTCAAAGAAGACCGACTTCATCGAGAAGATGGAGCAGCTGGATCCGGAGGTGGAAGCGAACGTAAAGAAATACGGAAGCGTCCGGATCAAGTCCGAGACCTATGACCTGACGCACGGATGGATTTCGATCTCGACGGATCCGTTTGATATTCCGGCGGACGAACCGGTCAAATACATCCATCTGAAGATCTGGGTGGAAAAGGGCGGCCAGATCATCCGCCGGTGGATCCAGACGAAGGAACTGGACGGCGGCGGCTACTACACCACCTTCGATCCGCTGAAGGACCTGGACGGCTACCCCGAGATCTATTATCAGTTCGTGATCAAGTTCGACAACGGCACGAGCTACAATCTGGGGCCACAGGGAACGATCCGGAACCTGCCTGGCCACACTTACTTCGAGGAGAGCAGCACCGGCGACGCGCAGAATGCGGCGGGAGACGGCGAGGCCTGATCCCAGGACCTTTCCAATTGAAAAAAACAGGCGGCTGACTTATACTGATACATAAGTCAGCCGCTTTTTGTTTGATCCGCTCCGGTATCTGAATGAAACGATTTCGCGGCACAGCCTGCGCGTGAGTGCGGGCGGCTGCATTTTCAGGAGAAGATATGAATCAGACACAGACCGTGACGCGTACCGATACTTCTTTTTTCGGCTGCCTCGCTCTCTACCTGTACACGTTTTATTACAATCTGAATGCGACCAATTATACGTCGATCTGGAGCCCGAATGTGTTCCGGCTTCTCTGGATGGCCGTGATAGCCTGCCTGGTTCTTAAAGTACTGCTGACGGATTCGTACCGGCTGAGACAGATCCTGGTCTGGCTGATCCTGCTGGGAACGACGCTTCTTGTTTCAAAAAGAATCGGCTCCAACCGGCTCTTTCTTCAGATGAGTCTCGTGCTGTTTCTGTACGGAATTCCCTTTCGAAAAATTGTCTCACATCTTTTTACGGCGACGGTTCTCGTGCTGCTGTTTGTCTGCGGCTCCATGCAGGCGGGCATTCTGCAGAACTACGAGTTTAACCATGGATCCGGAACGAGGGTTCTGATCGCGAGAGGAATGGGATTCAACTACTACAGCCGCTTTGCCTACCTCTGCCTCGGACTGACGTTCCTCTATCTGTATCTGAGAGGAAAACGCTGCACGTACGTCGAAATTGCCCTGCTGGCAGCCGCGCATGGGCTGCTTTATCGGCATGTTCACACGACGAATCTGGTCGTCCTTACGGCCTGCGGCCTGCTTGTGCTTTATCTCATCGCCGTCCGCTGGCAGTGGCTCCGGTTCCGCGGACGCATCTGGAAATGGATCGCCCTGCTGCTTCCGTGGCTGGCCTTCGGAGGCACGTGGCTGATGGTCTGGACGTATGACCATAAGACACAGCTGTTCGATCCGTTCCGTAATTCATTCGATACGCTGATCTCGCGCCTCGATTTTTCGGTCACGGCCTATCATCAGTACGGGATCCGGCTGTTCGGAAATCATGTGACGCTGCAGGGAAACCGCTATGTCAACTTTAAGACCATGTCCGGAGGGCTTTATATCGACAGTAACTATGTCTACCTTCCGGTAGTGTACGGCGCCGTTTTCACGGTTCTGTTTCTGGGGCTTCTGTCCGCGCTGGGCCTCTGGATCTGGAAGAAGAGGGAGCCGTATCTCTACCTGTGGTTCTGTGTGATTGTGCTGATTTCCGTTGTCAACAATTTCCTCCTGTTCTTTTTCTGCGATGCGCTTGTACTGCTTGCGGGAGACATGATCTGCGGCTCGCAGGAGGAATAGGATCGTGCAGAGAGCATGCCGGATTGGAACTCCTCTTTTGAACCGCGGGAATGACTGCAGCCCTGAACCGTCCGGTAAGGCGAAATAACTGCAGAGAAAGATGAAAGGAAGAGCAGATGGAAGAACGAAATTTCTATGGACGCGTGGTGGATCTCAGGGATCTGATTGGATATATTCTCCGGAGATGGAAGAGGGCGCTGCTTGTCGGGGTGATTTTTGCACTGCTTTTTCCCGCTGTCCGGTGGTATCGGAGCAGACAGATCACGAAGAATCCGGCATCAGGGGAGGAAGCGGAAGAAAAAGACGCAGATCAGCTGGATAAAGATGGCAGAGCTGCGATTGAGACATCGATGCAGGGGATCAGACAGCAGCTGAGTCAGCTGAATCGTTACCTGTCAAAGTCGGAGTTTATGAAGCTGGATCCGTATCATGTGAATACAGTGAAAGGAAACATCTGGATTCGGAGCGGCGATACGGAAGACGCAGAGCTGCTGTCCGTCATAGAGGATAATTGCATCAATCAGGCATATGGAAGCGAATTTCTGAAGGAAATTGCCGGAAAGATGAATCTGGAGGAAGGGTATGTGCGGGAACTCTTCTATCTGATGAAAGATGAAGACTATTATGCCGGGAACTCACTGACAGATAACGACTCTTCGTTGAAATTAGAAAGCCAGGAAGATGAATCAAATCGGACTGTGCTGCTTCATCTGACTGTATATGGAACGACTGCCAGCCGCGCGGAGCTTCTGTATCGGTCTGTGTCAGATGGTCTCAGTTCTTTCATTGGGTCAGAATCCCGTTATCGGCGGTACGAGCTTTCATGCGGGTTCAGTACAGGCAGCGCACAATGCGGTTTTGAAGCCGCGGTGCTGAATCTGCAGAACCGGTATCGAACGAGCGCGATGACTTACAGCAAAACTCTCACAGAACTGAGTGCGCAGCTTGCCGGTTTAAGCGAAGCGGACAGCAAGCAGGCAGATACGGTAGAGAATCATATCAGCAAAAAAACAGTTGTAAAAGGATTCATTTTCGGAGTCCTTCTGGTCGCTCTCATATCTGCGTTCTGCTACTTTACGGGGCGTACGCTCCGGACCGCGGATGGAGTAAAAGATCAGTTCCGGCTCCATCATCTTGGTGATTTTGAGGATGCGAACCGCAGAATTCGACGTGGTCTGGACGGATGGCTGGATCAGGTGTTTCGTCCGGTGAATTCACTCGGAAGAGAAGAGAACGGGGACAGAATTATGGCAGCCATCGGTTTGGCCGGCGGGGAAGAAGAAGAAAAGGAGATTCTTTTTACCGGCGAAGCGGACGGAGAAAAGGTTAAATCACTGATGGATCAGCTCGGTGAAGCACAGCATCGGATCGGCGTGAAAGCGAAGATGATATGGCTGCCGGATCCGGTTCACCATGCAGAAACCATGATCAGACTTTCAGATTTTGACGGTGTGGTTCTGACGGAACAGATCGGACGAAGCGCGATCAGAGATATTGAGGATGAGATCAATATGATCCGGAATGCAGGACCGGCGATTCTGGGATACATCTGTGTGGAGTAAAGGATCTGCATTTTGCTTGGTTGAGGCATGACATCAGGAGTGCGGACAGGGAGACAACTTGACGACTGAAGGAGGAGATTGATGAATCTGGTGCTTTTATCAGGCGGCTCCGGCAAACGGCTGTGGCCCCTTTCAAATGAAATCCGTTCAAAACAATTTATCCGGCTCTTTCGCTCAGAGGAGGGTCGACGGATCTCAATGCTCGAGAGAGTGTACGGACAGATACGTTCCGCAGCTCCATCTGCCAGAGTGCTGATCGCCACATCCAGAACCCAGGTTCCGGCAATACACAACCAGATCGGATCAGAAATTCCGATCTGTGTGGAACCGTCCCGCCGAGATACATTTCCTGCCATGGCGTTATCCGCTGCTTACCTGCATGACCGGCTCAGTGTTCCGAAGGATGAACCGGTGGCTTTCTGTCCGATCGATCCTTACGTTCACAGTGATTATTTTACGGCGATAGACGGACTGGAAAGACTGGTAAGGGAAGATACGCATCCTCTGACGCTACTGGGGATCCAGCCGGTATGCCCGTCGGAAAAATACGGATATATCATACCTGTAGATCAGAATGAAGTTTCTGAAGTACGGGCATTTCGGGAAAAACCCGATCTGGCGACCGCACGAAAATATATTGCAGAAGGGGCTTTATGGAATGCAGGTGTCTTTGCTTTCCGGCTTGGATTTCTTCTGCGTCTGGCGGGTGAGCGTCTGGGATACGAACGGTATGAAGAGCTTTACCGTCACTACGATGAACTGCCCAAAATCAGCTTCGATTATGCAGTTGTAGAGAAAGAGCCGAAAATCCGCGTCGTGCGCTATCGCGGTGAATGGAAGGATGTGGGCACATGGAACATGATAACAGAGGTGATGAGCGACCGCACGATCGGCCCCGCTGTGCTTGATGAAGAAACAACGGATACAAATGTGATCAATGAGCTGGATCTTCCTGTTCTGGTGATGGGGGCCCGGAACATGGTCGTTGCGGTTTCGAACGACGGTATTCTAGTGGCGGATAAAGAACGCTCGGGATATATGAAACCTTATGTAGACCGACTCCATACAGATGCCCGTTACGCGGATAAGGAATGGGGCTCCTATACGGTGATCGACCTTGGAAAGTCCTATATGACGGTCCGGATCTGTATGCGGAGCGGATGTGGAATGTCTTATCATGCTCACGCATTCCGCGATGAGACATGGACTGTTCTTACCGGTCATGGATATGCTGTGGTCGACGGCGTGCGGACGGAAACGGGGCCTGGCAGCACGATTTCCATAAGGGCTGGAATGAAGCATACTCTTTTTGCTGAAACGGAGATGACGGTGCTGGAAACTCAGCTTGGAGATTCGATCAGCGAGTCAGATAAAACGAAATATGATTTTTAACATCCGCACAGGATGGAGGCAATGATGAAACGGAGTAATGGATAGATGGCACGCATCAGATTCATGAACATTGAGATCGACAATCTCACAATGGATGAGGCACTGCTGGAAATTGACCGTCTGATCCGGACCCGCAGCGATGCTTTTGTCGTTACGCCGAATGTAGATCATATCGTTCAAATCGAAAAAGGCGGTGTTCTCGGAAAAATTTACCAGAAGGCTGATCTGATTCTGTGCGATGGGAAACCGCTGATCTGGCTTTCCTACTGGTACGGAACGCCAATCAAAGAGAAGATTTCAGGATCGGATCTGTTTCCGGCAATCTGCCGGATGGCCGCTGTTCGCGGGTACAGGATGTATTTTCTCGGAGCCGCCGAAGGCGTCGCAGCGAAAGCTGCGGAGAACCTGACCAGAAAGTTTCCGGGTCTTCAGGTTGTGGGCACATATTCGCCGCCGTATGGATTCGAAAAAGACACGGAAGAGATACAGAAAATCATTCGACAGATCCGGGAGGCACGACCACAAATTCTGATAGTAGGGCTGGGATGCCCGAAACAGGAGAAGTTTATCTATGATTACAGGAAAGATTACAATGTTCCTGTGTCTCTGGGACTTGGTGCCAGTCTTGATTTTGAAGCCGGCCGGATTCAAAGGGCTCCCCGCTGGATGTCCGACCATGGGTTGGAGTGGATCTATCGGATTTTTCAGGACCCCAGACGTCTGATCAAACGGTATCTGATTGACGACATCTGCATTTTCAGACTCGCCGTGAAATATAAGCGGAAATTGAGGAAAAAAGAATGAGAGTGGTGGTGGATCTGACCCCTCTGAAGGATCATCTGACCGGTGTTGAGCGCTATGCCATGTGCATTGCGCGCAGCATGATCCGCCAGTTTCCGGAAGATGATTATCTTCTCATATTTAAAGATGAGATTCACAGTGCTTTTTCAGAAGAGCTGAAAAACAGCCATGTGAAAGCGCTGGTTCTTCCGGGATGCGGCAAGCTGAAATTTATCCAGTGGCGTCTGTTTCGGGCAGTCCGCAGGATCGACGCGGACGCCTTCCTCTTCCTGAGCTTTACGGGCCCTGTTCTTTTCCGCAGGAAGGGAATTGTGAATGCGATCCACGATCTGACCTGCTGGGACTGCCCGGAAACCATTCCGCGGAAAATGGTCGCGTATTATCGGATTGCCTACCATGCCGCGGTAAAATGCAGCAGTCATCTGATCACGGTCTCGGAGTTTTCGCGGATGCGGATCGCGTCAAAATATCGCCTTGATCCGGCAAAGATTATGGTCATCTATGACGGCTTAGCTGAACAGTTCAGTGAGATCAGCAGGGAGCCGTCAGAAACTGTCCGGGAACGGTACCATCTGCCTTCTCCTTACCTTCTTTCGCTTTCTACGATTGAGCCGAGAAAAAACCTGCAGCTGCTGCTGACGGTGTACAGCCAGATGCTTGACGAGGGAGAAGCGCTTCCGGACCTGGTTCTGGCCGGAAGGTCCGGATGGAAAACAGAAGGGATTCTGCCGCATGTTTCTTCCGGAATCAGAAACCGGATCCACTTTACCGGGTATATTGAGGATGGAGATCTGCCGGCTCTTTACAGGGATGCGGAACTGTTCCTGTTTCCGTCTAAGTATGAAGGGTTCGGCCTGCCGGTAATTGAGGCGATGAGCCAGGGGACACTGGTTCTTTCTTCTGATGCGGCTTCGTTGCCGGAAGTGGCGGGTGATGCGGGAATTCTGTTCCGTTCGGGCGACGCGGAGGATCTGAAGCAAAAAATCCGGGATGCGCTGAGAATGAGCGGGGAAGAGAAGAACAGGCGCATCCGGAGTGGACTGAATGTAAGCCATCGTTTCAGCTGGGATCGCGAGGTTGACCGTTTGCATCGGCTGCTGGAAATGGACCAGATGAGCAGGGGGGGCGCATCATGAGCCGGTTTGTTATCTGCGGTGATTGGGTTTTAGATCCGAAGGTCGGCGTACAAAGGTATGCTGCCCAGCTGCTCAGAGAGCTGGATCTCCGGGTAAAGGCAGGAAGAACGCCGCATCGCTTTGAACTGCTTGTACCGGAGGAGGCGGAACAGATTCCGACCCTCAGTGCGATCCCTGCGGTACGCCGCGGCTCTGCCGCGTCAAAACTCAGCCGGTATTTCTGGCAGCAGAAGGTGTTTCCTGCGTATGCGAGAGTATCGCATGCCATGGGAATTGATCTGGCGCTTGCGCTGCCTGTCCGGGGATGCCGCGTGAGCGCAGTTCATGACTGTATCGTGGAATCTTTTCCTGAGAATTTTTCGGATCACAGGCTGTATGCCCTGAGCTATCGGATCAGAGTGCATGCGGCGACCAGCGATCCTGACCGAGTGATCCTGACGGTTTCTGAGACGTCTCGTAAAGAAATCGAGCGGCGCTACCCGAAATCCAGAGGGCGGATCCGGGTTGTGTCTGACGGATGGGAGCACATGCAGCGGATCGAAGAGGATGATTCCGTGTTCCGGCGGCTGGGAATTGACCCGGCACAGCCCTACTTCTTTTCACTGGGATCAAGATACCGCCATAAGAATATCGAGTGGGTGCTCGGAGCCGCGGTAAGAAATCCGCACGCTCTCTTTGTGATTACAGGGGCAAATCTGGATCATAAAGAGCAGGAACGGCTGGATGGGGCACGGAGGTCGAATGTGCGTTTTACCGGCTATGTCAGCGATGCAGAAATGAAGGCGCTGATGAAAAACAGCCGTGCTCTGATTCAGCCTTCGCTTTATGAAGGATTTGCGATTCCGCCGCTGGAAGCTCTCAGTCTGGGTACTCCGGTTATTCTTTCCAGAACGAGCTGTCTGCCCGAGATTTACGGCAGTGCCGCACACTACATTGATCCGATGAACAGCGACTGTGACCTTGATGCACTGTTGCGTGAACCGGTGGAATCAGCGGCACCTGTGCTCAGCCGGTACACCTGGTCCAATGCCTGCGAAAAACTGCTCGGTGTTCTCGACTCGCTGAACGGGGAGATGTGAATGAAGATTCTGATTGTCAATACTTACTATGCGCCGGAAATCATCGGCGGCGCGGAGCTGAGTGTAAAGAAACTGGCTGAGGGGCTGGCGGAAAGAGGGGAAGAGCCTGCAGTGCTTGCAACCGGGGAACAGGATTCGGCCGATAATGTGAACGGGATCACCGTGTATCGGTTTCGGCCGGCCAATGCTTGCCGGGCCGTTCGGATTGACGGGAAAAGTTCTCTCGTGAAATTCACCCGCAGGATGCAGGATATCTGGAACAGAAAAAATACATCCCGGATTTCGCACGTGCTCGATTCGTTCCGTCCCGATGTGGTGCATACCAACGGACTGTATGATATCTCGCCGGTGATTTGGGCCCTAGCGGGGCAGAGAGGAATTCGTGTGGTCCATACGCTCCGTGATTATTATCTCCGCTGCCCGCTGGTTTCCTATGACTGTAGCTACAGGGACGAGCCATGCCGCTATCCGAAACTTCTGTGTTCCTATCATGCCGAGAGAAACCGTAAGGCATCTGGTCTGGTGGATTTCGTGACCGCACCATCGAGGATTACGCTCGATACGATGCTTGAACAAGGCTATTTTTCAGGGAAGCCGCACGCTGTGATCCCGAATGCAATTGATTTCAGACCGGAAGAGGTACAGGATCTGCTCCGGTGGAAGAATGCCAGACGGTCCGATCAGAGGATTTTTGTTTATCTTGGGGGGCTTACGGAGCAGAAGGGGATCCGATGGCTGCTTTCAGCGTTCCGTCTGACTGCGGATCATCCGGAATTCAGGCTGCTGCTGGCGGGCCGTGGTCCGCTGGAAAAGGAAGTTCGGAAAGCTGCTACTGAAGATGGCAGAATCAGATATCTCGGTTTTCTGAATGAGGAGGCAGTCGGGCGCGTTCTGGACGAGGGCGATGTGCTTCTCTGTCCATCACTCTGGAATGAGCCGTTCGGAAGGGTCGTGCTTGACGCGTACAAGCATGCCATGCCTGTTATATCCAGTGACCGTGGGGCTCTGCCTGAACTAGTGAGAGACGGCATCACAGGAGACGTCGTGAGCGCGGGAAATGATGGAGCGCTTGCCGCGTGCATGAAAGCATACGCCCCGGATGAAAAAGACGATTCTTTACCTTGGAAGAGAGAGCGGGCGGCTGCGGAGCTGAACCGGTATTCTGTCAGCAGTCAGGTGACGATGTTTCTCCGGGATGCCTATCAAAAACCGGGAGAAGGGATGGGATGAGATTACAGCCGGCGGATCCTGCTGAGAATGAGCCGGAAGAGAAGGAGAGAGGATGAAAATATGTCTGCCGGATATCAGAAATGATGGACGGGCCGCCTTTGAGCAAATCTACGTCCTGTTTCTGCTTGGGTATTGCCTGCAGGTGTCGTATCTGGTCGCCCAGTACGGTGCATTTTACTATCTGAGCATGATTCTTTACCTTGGCGGGTATGCGCTGGCGCTGGCACGTTTGAAGGTATCGAAGGTGCCTCTTCCGGTTTTGCTGGTCCGCGCCGCTCTGCTGTCGCTGGGAATTGCAGTGATTGCCGCGAATCCGGGGAGTGCCGTTACCTTGAAATGCATGCCGCTGAACGTTTTTCTTCTGCTGATTCTGGCGGACGGTGTGGAGCTGGAGACGATTCTGCGCCTCGATATCTGCGTTCGGGTTCTTTTTACTTTGATTCTGTCACTTCTGACGCTGGCGGGAGCGGTTAAAAACGTCACAACAGCTAGAGAGGATGGAACCGTCCGTTATTCTATCGGCTACTGGCATCCGAACCGGCTGGCTGAAGCGCTGTTTCTGATCAGCCTCTATGCGTTGTACCTTCGTAGAAAGAAACTGGAAGTCCGGGATCTTCTGTTGCAGATTCTGGTTTTTTTCTTTATTTGGAAAGTGACCATGAGCCGCAGTGCGATGATCGGCATGCTGATGATTCTGTTTTATACATGTATGAGCCTTCTACTGAAAGGCGTATACTTAAAGCAACGTGGGGGAATCCGGCTTGTCCGTTGCATGATGGTGATCGTACCGGTTACAGCCATGGTGCTGATCCTGCTGCTGGTTGTCTGCTATGACAGCCGTATCCAGTGGATGAAGGCACTGAACAAGGCAGTCAACTCTAGGATTGATCTGGGACAGATGATTTTCCGGTACTTTGGAGTGAATCCGTTAGGTTCGAATGTGCGGAGCTTCTCGTGGGATGAGGTACTGGCCCGGGGACTGCCTTCCGCTCTGGCCGGGGCGGACATCATGTATGTCCATATTCTGACAGCCTATGGATATATTATCTTTGCAGTATATATCGGTCTTCTGCTGTACGCGCTGATCAGAAGCGTCAGCCGGGATCGGACGTTATGCTATTGTCTGGGTGTCATCATCATGATCGCCTGTGTGGAACACCAGTATTTTGCTGTTGAAGAGAATGCGTTTTTGCTGTATGCGGCTCCGCTGTTTACTCTGGGCAGTGAGGGAAGAAGCGGCTGCAGCCGACGATGCAGACTGGAGTACAGGAAAGAAAGTTCTGCGTGTGGCATGCAGGGAAGGTGCCTGATGGCGAATCGGACACGGCGTTGAGCCGGAATAGATGTGACACAAGTCACGGACTGGGAAAATGAATGAGTAAAATTCTAAAGAAAATTGTTCATAAGGCAAATTATGAAGTGAACCGGTTTTATGACGATCAGATCCTGTATCGTTTTTATTACCGTCGGGCTATTGGAAAGCGGATCGGAAGACCATATGGAAAACGGCGGGTCATCTGCTCGCTTACCACCATTCCGGGGCGTCTGCATTTCGCCGTTTATCCGGTCCTTTCCATGCTGTGCCAGAAGGTCCGGCCGGATAAGGTCTTCCTGTATCTCGAGGAGGAACGCTTTCGGGGAATTGAGCTACCGGAGGAGCTGAGAAAGCTTCCGGAGGACCTGTTTGAGATCCGATATGTGCGGGATGTGAAGGTACATACCAAGTATTTTTATGCATTTCAGGAATATCCGGAAGATCTGGTTGTCACGGTCGATGATGACATGCTTTACAGTCCCGATCTGATCGGAAGTCTTCTTGCCGTGCGGGAATCCAACCCGCATGCGGTTGTGTGCTCCAGGGCGCATCGAATCAGAATGGACCGGAGCGGGACGTTTCTTCCCTATGAGAGCTGGGAGTGGGACGCGAAATCAGATCGGCCGGATCCCTTTCTCCTTCCCACCGGCGTCGGAGGCGTCCTGTACTGTCCCTCGGAGTTCTCCTTCAGCCCGTGTCAGGAGGAGATGTTTCTCCGGCTCGCCCCTTCTGCGGATGATCTCTGGCTGAAGGCGGCAGAGTTGAAGAGCGGCCTTCCTGCGGTCACACTGCCGGGACACCACTGGTCTCTGATTATCCGGGACAGTCAGCAGAAATCACTCAATGCGGTGAATGTTCACCAGAACCGAAATGATCTTTACTGGGGAAGGCTGGAGCAGACATTCGGGCTGGCTTCTCTGCTTCATGAGAACGCCTGATTACGGGCCCTATATGATACGGGAGCAAAAGGATGAGCGAGAAAAGCAGAACCGAACGATCCATTATCAATACGGGAACAGCTGTCGTGGAGCTGATTATTTACAATGTGCTGTCCTTTATCTGCCGCACGGTTTTCATTGCCCGTCTCGGAAAAACCTATCTCGGCTTCAGCGGTCTGTTCAGTGATATTCTTACGCTGCTGTCGCTGGCGGAGATGGGATTTGGAACGGCGATCGTTTTCTTCATGTATAAGCCGGCGGCAGAAAAAGATGACCGCAAAGTAGCCGCTCTGCTCGGGCTGTACCGCAAAATTTACACAGGATTGGGACTTGGCATGACGGCCGTCGGGCTCTGTCTGATTCCGCTCCTTCCGTACCTGATCCGTGACATCCCCAATCTCCCGGAACTTCCGCTGATTTATGTGCTGTATCTTCTCAATACGACATCCAGCTATTTTTTTGTTTATAAAAAAAGCCTCCTGATTGTGGATCAGCGCAATGACGTCGTCAGTATCATTTCTATTATTTCAAATCTGCTGATGAATGTATGCCAGATCGTCGGACTCCTGCTTTTGAAAAGCTATATTCTGTATCTGGTTGTGCAGCTGCTGTCAACGGTGATAGGGAATCTTATGATTTCCATTTATGTCGACAGACATTATCCGTTTCTGAAAATATATAAGAAAGCCGGGGTGGATCGGAAGACCAGAGACGCCATTGTCAGAAATGTGAAGGCGCTGTTCGCCAGCAAGCTCAGCTCTGCGCTTGTGACTTCGACGGATAACCTGCTGATCTCGAAATTTGTCAGTACCGTGGTGCTGGGTCTGTATTCGAACTATACGCTGTTTACGACGATGCTGAGGACTGTTCTGACGCGCCTGTTCGATGCGATCACAGGAAGCGTAGGCAATCTGACTGCAACGGAGAAACCGGGGAAAATCTATGCAACATTTCGGAAGGTCTGGTTTGTGAATTTCTGGCTGGTGGGCTTCAGCTGCTCATGCATCTATATTCTGATAAATCCATTCATCCGGATCTGGCTGGGGGAATCCTTCCTTCTGGAAGGCAATGTGACCTTTATTATCAGCCTCAATCTGTATATGAGACTGATGAGGAATACATTTCTTACTTTCACGGATACATATGGTCTGTTTGTGGAGCTGAAACCGAAGTGCATAGCTGAGGCTGTCATTAACCTGGTGGTCTCCCTGTTTTTTGTACTTCCGTGTCACATGGGAATATACGGTGTGCTTCTGGGTACTTTCGTCAGCAACATAACCACGAACTTCTGGTATGAGCCATATCTGATATATGTGAAAAAGTTCGGTGTTCCATGGCTTGTCTTTCTGCGAACCTTTGCCGGCTATACAATGACAGCGGGTGTCGGCATCATCGCCGTCAAAGCGCTGGCTCATTTCACCTGTGTTTTCGGACGTGTCCCGAATTTTATACTCATGATGGCGGAATGCCTTGTCGTGATCAACGCGGTCTATGCCTTGTTTTACGGCCGGACGGAGGAGATGCGCTTCTTTCGTGAAACACTGCGCCGGTATCTCACGGCGCGCGGGCATTCAGAAGGAAAGAATTGATCCGGATCTTATATCCGCATCCCGGCGGATTGGAGACGTACGGCTGTTTTCGTACCCCATCATGGGGCCGACGACAGGAGAGCCGGCGCAGCTCCGGCTGAAGGAGCGGTTTTCCATGGAGGCGTATACGCGGAACGGTCAGGACGTCTGCCGAAAGACAGTCTGCGGAAAGTGAGGGATCGCATGGCAAAAATACGCAATTATTTCATCGACTCGGATACGGAAGCGATCTGTGCACTGGGCAGAGCGCTTTCCTCGCCTGACCGGATCCGGATTCTTCAGCTGATCGCCAATGACAACATGATCATCAGCGACATTTCCCGGGCGCTCAAAATTCCCCAGTCCTCCGTCGCCTTTCATCTGAAGATCCTTCAGGAGGCGGGACTTATCCGGATGGAGGAGCAGCCGGGCCGCCACGGTGTCTCGAAGATGTGCAGCCGTGTTCCGGATTTCACAAATATCCAGTTTGTCGGAGGATACGGCGATATGGACGAGTCTTACAGCGTGGAGATGCCGGTGGGCGGCTATATCTCCGTCGATCCGTATCCGACCTGCGGTCTCTGTGCACCGGAGGGCCCGGTCGGGATGGAAGACCGGGTGTACAGCTTTTATCTTCCGGAAAGACAGCGCGCCGGGATTCTGTGGACCTCTCGCGGAAGCGTGACGTACCGATTCGGCACTGCGCTGCGGGTCAGCGATACCATCCGCAGTGTGCGCTTTTCGATGGAACTCTGTTCGGAGGCGCCGGGGTACCGCGAGGACTGGAAGTCGGACGTGACATTCTGGGTCAATGGCGTCGAGTGCGCCACCTGGACCTGCCCGGGCGATTACGGTGCCTTCCACGGCCGGCTGAACCCGCCGGTCTGGCAGAGCGGGCAAAGTCAGTACGGTGATCTGGTGGTGCTCGAGGTCAATGAGAAAGGCTGTTTTCTGAACCGCCAGAAAGCATCGGATCTCACAGCCCGGGAGGTGTTCGCCGAAACGCGGCCGTTTGTCGAACTCTGCATCGGCAACAAACCGGATGCCCGCCACGTAGGCGGCTTCAATCTGTTCGGAAAGACGTTCGGAAACTATGAACAGGACATCGTCATGAGCATCGGGTATCATCAGAACGCCCTCACGCCGGACCAGCTGCTGACATGACGGGCGAAAACGATTAAGTCAGAATGACCGCCGGAATCATTGTTTCCGGCGGTCGTTTTTATCCTGTATATAACAGTGATACTGTTGTATAAATAACAGATTTACACTTCACAGCATAAAATAGCCATATTATGACGAAAATTGGCAGTCAATAGATTGACATATCGTCGTTATTGCTATATAACTGATTATATAAGCGACAGAAATGTTGTAAATATTGACAGGACATCAATTTTGCAACAATGATGCTGTTGTATGCTGCGGCCGCGGCGAACAAAACGAAATGACGAGGGAAAACATCCCGGACGGAAACCGGGGAGAAAAGGAGGAACTTTCATGAGGAAGAAATGGATTAGTCTGGCACTGACCGGCGCGATGGCCGTATCGATGATCGGAAGCATGGCTGTTCAGGCGGATTCAGCGGTCGCGTCAGAGGCGACGTCTTCTGCCGAGGCGCTGGCAGGCGTGACATCAGGCGCGACCTACGGGGCGGATGCGGATGTGAACAGCGACGGAACCGTCAACAATCCCGAGAAGGTGCAGGTGAACGAGAACAACCTTGTGATGTGGTCACTTTTCACGGGCGGCGACGGCGAGTGGTTCTCCAAGATTGTCAATCAGTACAATTCGACACAGAATCCGGATCACCCGGTGACCGCGATCACGCTTGTCTGGGACGATTATTATACGAAGCTTCAGACCGCCATCGCGACGGGCAACGGCCCTGACATCGGCATCTCCCATGTCTCCAAGCTCTATGAGCTGGCGGAGACGGGAGCCATCGAACCGCTTGACGATTACCTGAAGCAGATGGACATCAACCTGAGCGACTACTATGAGCAGGCTTCCATCGACGCGGTGACCATCGACGGCCACATTTACGCAATCCCGCTTGATACGCACGCGGAGGTGCTCTACTACAATCTGGACCTGCTGAAGCAGGCAGGCATCTCCGAGGATGATGTGAAGAATATCAAGAGCAAGGACGACTTCACCGCTCTTCTGAAGAAATGCAAGGACGCGCTTCCTTCGGATGTCTCTCCGCTTTCCATCACACAGCAGGGCGACGATCCGTTCCGTATGTGGTACGCGGACTATTTCCAGGACGGCGGCGCGGATTTTGTGAACGAGGACGCTTCCGAGACGACGATCGACGAGGACAAGTGCAAGGAAGTCATGGAGTGGGAGAAGAGCCTCTATGACGACGGTCTGGTCCTTCCGGCGATTGATGACCATCAGGCTCTGTTCCAGGCCGGCAAGGCGGCTTTCTGCATCACCGGTACATGGGCGACGGGCGTCTTTGAACAGACAGAAGGACTGAACTTTAACAATGCGGATTTTCCGGCGCTCTTCGGAACGGGCAACAATCAGTACTGCTGGGCTGACTCCCACACGCTGGTTCTGCCGGTCAAGAAGGACAGAACGGATGACGAGTCGCTCTCCGCGGCCAAATTCCTTTTCTACGCGTCGAATGACGGCGGCATCATCTGGGCCGGATCCGGTCAGATTCCGTCCGCGAAGAAGGCGAACCAGAGCGATGAGTACAAACAGATGAAGGGGTACAATGTGGTCGATGAGCTGACCCATGCCAAGTATGCGCCGAGAACCACGAGCTATTACGGCGGCATGAAGGCGGAGATCATTGATGCGCTCAACGGTTACTGGACCGGAGAGACGGATCTCGACACCGCCTACAATAATGTTTATACGGCGATCGACAACAACCTTGACTGACCGGTCTTCGGGAACCGCTGATTTGCCGGGGAGAGAGGGCTCTCCCCGGCATTTTTCGGAATCATGGCCGCAGAGGAAAACAAGGGAGCAGATTGAATATGAAGACGAAACAGGTTTACAAGAAAAGAGAAACGCTGATGGGCTGGGCCTTCGTCCTTCCGTTTCTCATCCTTTTCACGGTTTTCATTATCTATCCGGTCGTGCAGGGTGTCTGGGTCAGCCTGAATGACTGGTCGCTGATGGGGCGCCTGCGCTTTATCGGACTCGGAAATTACCAGAAGATGCTGGGAGACAAAAACTTCTGGGAGGCGCTTCAGCATACCTGCCTCTTCGTCGTGTTCTGCGTGCCTCTGGTTGTAATCCTGTCTCTGGTACTGGCGCTGCTGGCGAACAGAAAGACCCGGTTCCGCAGATTCCTGAGAACCAGCTTTTATCTTCCGGGAATCCTTTCTGTCTCAGTCGCTTCGTACGTCGCGCAGTACACCTTCGCGCCGTACCGCGGACTGATCAACGGGATTCTTGAATCGCTCGGCGCGGTGACGACCAAGACGGAGCCGCTCTGGCTTCAGGATCCGAAGCTTGTCTGGGCCACCATCGTCTTCATGACCGGCTGGTGGACGCTCGGCTTCCCGATGCTGCTGTATCTGTCGGCGCTGCAGGACATTTCCCCGGAGATCATGGAGGCGGCCGAGGTAGACGGCGCCAATGCCCGCCAGAGACTGTTCCAGATCACCCTTCCGCTTCTGAAGCGGACGATCTATCTTGTGATCATGCTTCAGGTGATCGCGTCCTTCAAGGTCTTCGGACAGATCCGGCTGATCACGAAGGGCGGACCGGCCAACAAGACAAGACCGCTGATCATGTACATTTATCAGCAGGCGTTCGACAAGAACAAGCTTGGCTATGCCGCTGCGATGTCCTACGCATTGTTTCTGATTCTGATCGTCTGCACGATCGTTCAGCTGAAGCTGCAGAAAGGGGATGACTGATATGTCCAGATCAAGGAAGTCTGCCGGCGGTACGGTGCTGACCGTCATATCCCTGCTGCTTGCCTTTTTCATGCTGTTTCCGATCATCTGGTCCTTTTTCTGTTCGATTCAAAGTGAGTCCAAACAGTTTGCGGTGATCTGGGACTGGTTCAAGCCGCCTTATACGCTGACCAATTACCGCTACATTCTTTCCGGAACAAGCGTGTTCCGGTGGTTCATCAATTCGCTGGTCACATCGGTTCTGAGCACCGTGATCACCGTTCTGATCTCAACGATGGCCGCGTACGCGATCGCGAAGATCCGTTTCCGTGCGGCCAAGGCGCTTTACTACTACATCATGGTCGGGCTTCTCGTTCCGACCGAGGCGACGATCGTTCCGCTGTTCATCGAAGTGAACAAGATGAATCTGATCAACACCTACGCGGGCCTGATCCTTCCCGGCGTGGCCGGAGCCATGAATCTGGTCATCTGCGTCTCGTTTTTCAGAGGACTTCCCAATGAACTGATTGAGGCGGTCCGGATCGACGGGGGCGGCGAATTTACGATTTTCCGTGCTGTTGTCCTTCCGCTCTCGCGGCCGATTATCGCCACGATCTCGATTCTGTCGTTCATCGGTTCGTGGAACAATTACCTGTGGCCGCTGCTGTGCGTGTTCACCGATGATATGTATACACTGCCGGTAGGACTGCCGACGTTCATGTCCATCGCCCGCCCGAACTACTCGGTTCCGATGACAGCCAATATGGTGGCTTCGATTCCGGCCATCATCCTGTATCTGGTCTTTGAGCGTCAGATCACGGAGGGGATTACGGTCGGAAGCATCAAGGGATGATGGATCATCATTGACCTGGAGGAGACAACATGAAAACTTATATCAAAAACTACCCCAGACCGCAGCTGGTCCGCCGGAACTGGCAGAATCTGGACGGTGCATGGGATTTTGCATTTGATGACGATGACCGGGGAGAGAGCTCCGGATATCCCGGCGGCTTTGAAAAGCAGAAGACGATCCTGGTTCCGTTCACCTATGAGACGGAGATGAGCGGAATTCATGACCCGGCGCGACACGACCATATCTGGTACCAGAGAAGAGTGGAAATGCACCCGGAGACGGGAAAACGGATCCTCATTCATTTTGAGGGGAGCGACTACCGGACGCGCGTCTGGGTGAACGGGCGGTTCGTCGGCGAACATGAAGGCGGTTACGCGCGCTTCACGTTTGATGTCACAAATGCGATTGTCGACGGAAGCAACCTGATCGTCGTGAAAGCGGATGATTCGTTCGCTCTTACGCAGCCGAGAGGAAAACAGAGATGGCAGAATGAGAACTTCGCATGCTGGTATGTTCAGACGACGGGCATCTGGAAGACCGTCTGGCTTGAAAGCGTTCCGGAGACGTACATCCGGTCGCTGAAACTGACGCCGGATATTCATCGTCTTGAGCTTGAAATCGAATCAGACGTGGCAGGAGCAGAAGAGCCCGGACGGAACCTTGCTATGACCGCAAAGGTCTCCTTTGAAGGACATGAGATTGCGACGCTGACCGGTTCCCTCACTTCTGCACAGACGCCGCTCCGGATCAGCGTGGCCCGTCCGGACGAGACGGCTGCGGGCGTTCATCTCTGGAGCCCGGAGTCGCCCGCACTCTATGATCTGGAAGTAACGGTGACGGAGAATGGAAAGTGCCTGGATACCGTTTATTCCTATTTCGGTATGAGAGAGATCCGGATCGACAAGGGCAACATTCTGCTGAACGGCCATCCTCTTTATCAGAGGCTGATTCTCGACCAGGGGTACTGGAAGGAATCGGGCCTCACGGCTCCTTCAGAGGACGCGCTCGTGACGGACATTGACCGTATCCACGAGCTTGGTTTCAACGGCCTCCGCAAACATATGAAAGTGGAGGATGAACGTTTCCTTTACTGGTGCGATGTGAAAGGCATGCTGGTCTGGAGCGAGATGGCGGCGACATACCAGTTCTCGGACAAGGCAGTCAGGAACTTCACAAAGGAGTGGATGGAAGTCGTCGCCCAGAATTACAGCCATCCTTCCATCATCACATGGACGCCGTTCAACGAGTCATGGGGCGTCCCGGATGTGGAGACGAACCGGACACAGCAGCATTTTACTGAAGCGATCTATCATCTGACGAAGAGCTTCGATCCGATGCGACCGGTGATTGTCAATGACGGCTGGGAGCATACTGTCTCCGATATCATCACGCTTCACGATTATGAAGAAGAGGGAGAGACACTTCTTGAACGCTATCTGACGCATAAAGATGAGATTATGACGACGGAGATGTACCACTGCCGAGGGAAGTCTGCGATGGCGAATGGCTTCAGCTATCACGGACAGCCGGTGATCATCAGTGAATACGGCGGCATCGCGTTCCGGAAGCGCGGAGAGGGAGAATGGGGCTACGGCCACGGCGTGGCGGATGAGGAGGATTTCCTCAGGCGTTACGACCGGATCACGACGGCGATCCGGAAGATTCCGTGGATCTGCGGATTCTGCTACACGCAGGTTTCGGATGTCGAGCAGGAGGTCAACGGGCTGATGACCGCCGACAGAGAGTATAAGGTAAATCCCGGGAAGATCGCGGAGGTGAATACCCGGGAAACCGCGTTCCATGCGTGAACGGATGACGGTTTCTGATGAAAGAACCCGGGAAGGAAAGCACAGCCGGACAGTGCCGGAGGCGGACAGACCGGAGAGGAAGAGGAGAATCGGCGTGCGGAGCGGGCGGCTGCCCGCTCCGCACTTCTGTTCTGCGGTATCCGGTCCTTCTGGCGGTTTCACTTCGCAGGGTGTATAATAAACCGGACGGCCGCGGAACTTCGCAAAACGGCCGTGCAGCCTTTTCAGAATGACGGGGTATTCAGATATGAGAGCAAGCGGTATTCTGTATCCGGTTTCGTCGCTTCCTTCGCGCTACGGGATCGGGTGCTTTTCCATAGAAGCATATGAATTTATCGATTTTCTGTATGAGTCCGGCCAGACGTACTGGCAGGTGCTGCCGTTCGGACCGACCGGATTCGGAGACTCTCCGTACCAGAGCTTCTCAACCTTCGCGGGCAATCCGTATTTCATCGCGCCGGATCAGCTGATTGATCAGGACTTCCTTACGAGAGAGGAATGCGACTCTCTCTTCTGGGGATCGGACCCGGAAAGAGTGGACTATGACGCGATGTACCAGAACCGCTTCCGCATGCTGCGGACGGCGTATCACCGCTTCCGCGAGACGGAGGAGGAGAATGAGCCTTTTCAGACGTTTGTCCGGGAGAACCGCGACTGGCTGGAGGATTACTGCCTCTTCATGGCGCTGAAGGAGAAATACCGGAACAAGCTGTGGACAGAGTGGGATATGCCTTACCGCAACCGGGATCACAAGGCGATGGCGGTGCTGGAGGAGGTGATCGGCGAGACCGTTGACTTCTTCCGTTTTCAGCAGTTTGAGTTCATGCGGCAGTGGAAAAAGCTGCGCGCTTACGCGAATGACAGAGGAATCCGGATTATCGGCGATATCCCCTTCTATGTGGCGTTCGACAGCGCGGATACATGGGCTCATCCGGAGATGTTTTCCTTCGATGAGGA